>CDZT01061432.1_pt1 | contig 100576 bp, 90 predicted proteins | sample 557531 | NCBI WGS metagenome assembly CDZT01 (sample SAMEA3182066, study PRJEB8094) | gut metagenome | biome: human; feature: gut; material: Stool; isolation source: human stools | place: Canada | collected 2013-03-05
AATTCGGCGTTTTGTTTTGGCGGAATACACCACATCTTCTTCAGGTGAGGCTTATATTTCGTTTTTTTAAGATTTGCTGCACTCTGACATAGGAAATACGATCGATAATATGAAGCTCTACGGCCTTTTCTGCCAGCAGTCGAAGTGTCCATCTGGAACGCCCATCTGGTGCTTTGCTGCAAGCGAGTGCTACAATTTTCGCCTCAACTTCTCCGGTTACTTTTGCTTTTACCGGAGGTGTTGTCCGCTTTTTCCGCGTTAAATATGCCGCAATATCTTGGTTTTCCAGATATTCGTCCCGCATATTATATACGGCCTGAACTGAAATTCCCGCATACTCGGCCGTACGGTTATATCTCACATGATCCGCTTTCCCTGTCCGATCCAGCATTAGCAGCACTCGTGCTCTGATGATTTCTTTTGATTTGTGACTTCCGTTTTTCACAAAGTCTTTGAGATATAACTGTTCTGCTTCACGCAATCTAATTTCCTTGTTCATGTGTTTGCACATCCTTTTAGAACTTTTGTGCTATCATATCACATAAATTCAAGAAAATATGCTTTTAACATTAACGGACTAGTAGGGGCGGGCGACTCTGCCCAAAAATCTCCCCACATTGCGTAGGGGCGGGCGACTCTGCCCGCCCAAAGGAAGTTCCGAATTCGCCGCAGATTTTCGCGTTTCGATCATTTTCCCCGCGGGCGGAAAGCCGCGTCCGCCCCTACGGGAGTTCTGAAACTTCCCGAGGGTGCTCGTAGGGGGCGATGCCCACATCGCCCCATTGCGTACCATCGAATTCGCCGAAGGTTTCCGTGAAATCGGGTTTATTTGCCGGGGCGATGTGGGCATCGCCCCCTACGCGTTAGGCTTGACGCTTCCGATTATTCGAGGGCAAAGCCCATATAGACGGGCTCGAACTCGGGGTATTCTTTATCCAGCCATTTGAGCATGCACCACGTTTCGCCGTCCTGTCCGTCCTGTGCCGTCTGCACCTCATATTGGCCCGCGCCGAGCTTTTCCGCCAGCGCGCCTAAAATTTTCCGGTCGGGCAGCAGCTCGTAGACGAATGCCCGCGCGCCGTTTTCTCCGGCTTTCACCGCCGCGCAGCCCATACTGTAGCCCGCCATCAGGCAGTAAAATTTCCCGCCCGATACCGCGTACTCCAGCTGTGCCTTGTCGTAGCGCACATGCGAAATGTCCCAGAGCGCCGTCTCGCGAAGACCCGCGTAGTCCTGTACGCCGATCTCGGTCGCCTGTCCCTTCGCCTCTGCACAATTCAACATCAATTTGCTTCCGCCCGTCTGGCGGGAAAAGCCGAGTCTGGCATAAAAATCCGCAAGATCCTGCGTCGCAGGGCTTAAAAGAAGCGCGTCCACGTACCGCTTGCGAAGCTCCTTTTCGGCATACGCCATCACGGCTCTGCAATAGCCTTTTCCGCGGCAGGCCTTCTTTGTCGCAACAGCGTAGAGATAGGCGGCCTTGAGCTGCTTTTCGCCCTTCACGATCGTCTGCGGCAGAGCAAAGAGCATGGCGCACACGCAGCCTGTTTCATCCTCCGCGCAAAAGCCGGTCGCGTTCGGGTAGAGCGTTTCAAAAAATTCGTCGATATCCTGCCGGGCGTCTTCGGCAAACGCCTCGTCCCAGATTGCCTTCAGGGCCGGGATATCGGCCGGGGTCGTCTTTCTTGTGCGCATTATTCTTCCTCCCGCAGCGTCGCGTTGTATTTCGCCAGCAGCAGTGTGGGCTGATAGGATTCCTTCGCCTTGCGAAGACCAGGCTCTCCCATGTCGTCTTCGCGGTTGAGATACTCGAGCGCGGGGTATTTTTCCGCGATCATGCGGGAAAACTCGCGGTTGATCATCGCGTACGCGCCGTTGATAGCCGAATACGCTTTTTCGAAGCACACATCATAATACTGCTCGTTCATCCGCGCGCCCATCGAGAACGCGATGACCTCACCGTTATCGATCAGCATGAGTCCGTCCATATGCGCGGCCTCAAAATGGTCGAACGCTCTTGAAATCGCCGTCTTCTCCTGCTCGATCTGCTCGTTCCATTCGTGTACCTCGTACCACTTTTTCACCATCTCGCGGCAAAGGGCAAGATTTTCCGGCGTGATGACCTCGGTCCGCGCGTCGGGGTGGTCCTGCTCGAAGCGGTTGCAATGATTGCGCTTGGCCTGCAGCTTCTTTCCGTGAAGCTCGGTAAGCTCCTCGACGGTATAAATGTAGTCATAGGAATCACGATAGGCCGTAAAGGTAAATTTCCCGGGGTAAAGCGTTTCCAGAAGCGCTTTCCGGTCGTCCGTCACGCCGCGCAGGCAGAATTTCTCGCCGCGCTGCTTTGCGTCCTGCATGATCTCATCCAAGGCGGGCCGCACGTCGCCATTTCCCGCCGGATAAAGATAGGTCGAAACACCGTTCTGGGACAGCCGCTGGGTCACGTGGCCGCAGACTTCGGCGACCTCGCCGTAGTAGCACTCCCAGAAATACATGTTGTGGAACGTGTTGTCCGCACCGGGAAGATTGGCGGGATACAGGATATCGTGGATCCAGTTATAGTCGTCGATCGACGGTTTATGAAAGTTCAGCATAAAAACCTCACTGTTTTTCTTTGTTCTTCTAATAGTATACTACATCTGTCAATCGCCTGGGGCGGTATTTGTTGACAAAATCCTGAAAAACGGGTATTCTAGTTTCGATCAAAATCCGCCGCGCTTTCATTCGGCGCAGGCGCAGAAAGAAGGAAATTCCCATGTGCGATACCTGTAAGAAAAAATTTTATATCACAACGCCGATCTACTACCCCTCGGCCAAGCTCCACATCGGCCACACCTACTGCACCGTGGCCGCCGACGCAATGGCGCGCTACAAGCGGCTCCAGGGCTGCGACGTGATGTTCCTGACCGGAACGGACGAGCACGGCCAGAAGATCGAGGAGAAGGCCAAGGCCGCGGGCGTGACCCCGCAGCAGTTCGTCGACAACATCGTCACGGGCGAAAAGGGCGTTCTCGATCTGTGGAAGCTGATGAATATCTCGAACGACCGCTTCATCCGCACGACGGACGACTATCATGTCGCGGCGATTCAGAAGATCTTCCGCAAGATGTATGAAAACGGCGATATCTACAAGGGCTCGTATAAAGGAAAGTACTGCACACCGTGCGAGTCGTTCTGGACCGAGAGCCAGCTCAAAGACGGCAAATGTCCCGACTGCGGCGGCGAGGTGCATGACGCAGAGGAAGAGGCCTATTTCTTCCGTCTCTCCAAGTACGCCGGCCGTGTCCGCAAGCTTCTGACCGAGACCGACTTCCTCGAGCCCAAGTCCCGCGTGAACGAGATGGTCAACAATTTCATTGACCCCGGCCTCGAGGACCTCTGCGTGTCCCGCACGAGCTTTACCTGGGGCGTTCCCGTGGACTTTGACCCGGGTCATGTGGTCTATGTCTGGATCGACGCGCTCTTTAACTATATGACGGCGCTCGGCTTTGAAAACGACAAGTATGACGACCTCTCGAAGTTCTGGCCGGCGGACGTGCACTTTGTCGGAAAAGAGATTGTCCGCTTCCACTCCATCATCTGGCCGGCGATGCTCATGAGCCTTGACCTGCCGCTTCCCAAGAAGGTCTACGGCCACGGCTGGCTCGTCATGGACGGCGGCAAGATGTCAAAATCCAAGGGCAACGTCGTCGACCCCTATGTGCTTGCCGAGATGTTCGGCGTAGACGCGCTGCGCTTTTTCCTGCTGCGCACGTTCCCGTTCGGCTCGGACGGCAACTTCTCCAATGAGCTGCTCATCAATACCATCAACATTGACCTTGCAAACGACCTCGGAAATCTTGTTTCCCGCACGACGGCGATGGTCGAAAAGTACTTCGGCGGCACCCTTCCGGCGGAGCGCGCCGCAGGCGAGTTTGACGAGAGCCTGATTTCTCTCGTCTCCGGCCTGCGTGACCGGGTTGATGCACAGATGGAAAAGTTCCAGTTCCAGAACGCGCTCGAGGAGATCTTCAAGTGCATCCAGAGGGCCAACAAGTATATCGACGAGACGATGCCGTGGGCGCTTGCCAAGGACGAAGCGAACAAGGCGCGCCTTGCTACGGTCATGTATAACCTTCTGGAGACGATCCGCATCTGCGCAACGCTGCTGCTTCCGTTCATCGCCGCGTCCTGCGAGAAGATTTTCGCGCAGATCGGGGCAAGCGCTGACGTTCAGGTCTGGGATACCGCGAACGTATGGGGCAAACTCTCCCAGACCGTGACGGTCCACAAGGGAGACGCCATCTTCCCGCGTGTGGACGCGGAAAAGGCGCTCTCAAAGCTCGAAGAGCTCCATCAGGAGCAGCTCAAGAGCCTGCTTCCCGCGCTGGAGGTTGAGCCGTATCTTACCGAAAAGGTCGACTTTGACACGTTCTGCAAGTCTGATCTTCGGGCTGTGAAGGTCAAGGCCTGCGAGCCGGTCAAAAAGTCCGACAAGCTGCTCAAATTCACGCTTGACGACGGCACCGGCACCGACCGCCAGATTCTCTCCGGCATCCACAAGTTCTATGAGCCAGACGAGCTTCTTGGCAAGACGCTCGTCGCGATCGTGAACCTGCCGCCGAGAAAGATGATGGGCCTGGAGTCCTGCGGCATGCTCCTTTCCGCCGTCCACACCGAAAAGGGCGAAGAAAAGCTGCACCTCATCATGGTCGACGACAGCATCCCCGCGGGCGCAAAACTTTGCTAAAAACATCAGGGAAACGGCTGTGCCGTTTCCCTGAAATTGCGCCTCGACTGCGCGCAGAATTTTGTCCCATGGGGACAAAATTCTACACTTGCGAGGCGATAGGAATTTTTCCGGTCGGCGGAGCCGCCGGATAAAATGAATTTCCATTTTATTTCGCACCTAAAGGTGCGAAACTCTGCGAGGCAACGGAGGTATATACGATGGTCTACGGATTCATTGGTCTTGGCAATATGGCGGGTGCGATTCTGCGCGGGATGGCGGGAAACGGAAGCTTCGCATCCGACACGCTCTGCGGCTTCAACCGCTCGCCCGGAAAGACGCGGAAACTTGCGCAGGAAATCGGCCTCGTGCCGTGCGAAAGCGCGAGGGAGGTCGCGGAAAAGGCAGACGTTCTCGTGCTCGGCGTGAAGCCGCAGATGCTGCCGGAGGTTTTAGATCCGATCAAAGACGCGATTCATCCCGACAAGCTCGTCGTGACCATTGCGGCAGGCAAGGGCTTCTCGTTCTATGCATCCTATTTTGGAGAAAACGTGCCCCTTGTGCGCGTCATGCCCAATATCTGCGCGCAGGTGCTGTGCTCGGCGAGCGCCGTCTGCCCGAATGCAGCGTGCCGCCCGGAACAGGTGGAGCTTGTGCGCGCGATGTTCCGCTTGGTGGGCGAGGTCTATGATATTCCCGAAGCGCAGTTTTCCGCATTTTCCGCGCTGGGGGGAGCTTCGGGCGCGTTTGTGCAGATGTATATTGACGCGCTTTCCTCCGCGGGCGTGAAGGCGGGGCTTTCCCGTGCGCTCGCGCAGAAAATCGCCTGCCAGGCGACACTCGGCGCGGCAAAGCTCTGCCAGGAAACCGGCGAGCACCCGATGGCGCTGGTCGACAAGGTCACCTCTCCCGGCGGCACAACGATCGAGGGCGTGCATGTCCTTAAAAAGCAGGGCTTCGAGTCCGCCGTCATTGAGGCCGTGAACGCCATCATCGAAAAAGACAAGCGCCTCGGCTGACCGCATTCCTTCGCGTTCCTTGCGTAGGGGCGGACGCCTCTGTCCGCCCGCGGAAAAAGCCGCTTTTTATGAAAAACTACGGCGAATTCGCAACTTTCCATGGGCGGACAGGGTCGTCCGCCCCTACGATTCTTTTGAAAATTTTCCGGGGACGTTCGTAGGGGTCGATGCCCACATCGACCCGGCGATACAAACCGATTTTACGGAAATCCCCGGCGAATTCGATGGTACCCTTGGGGCGATGTGGGCATCGCCCCCTACGCGTTGATTTGGGACATTCAGAAGGCCGCCCGCAAGTATCTTGCGGGCGGCCTTTGCCGGAAAAACGCATCACAGGCGCAGCTTCGGCTGTATGCGTATGAGAATTTGCCGCAGCTGTCCGCTGTGATCTCCCGGAAAGCCACCGGCGAAAATCTGCTTTTTGCTCCTGCCGCCGCCGGCAAACAGCGACTGTGCATGAAACCGCGCGCAGGTCAAAAGCAGTATGGAACAAAACAGCCAGCGGGCGTTGGCGCAAGGCCGTTTGAAAGCATCTTCTATGGAAGCGTACTTTCTATCCTCCGCGCGTCTGCCGCAAACTCTGATCCTATTGTACGCAGCATTCCGGATTTTAGTTTTCCAATTTCCGCCTGCATTTCCGTCATTGACTTTCCGTGCGCCAGAAGGTAAGATGAAAGACACGATACGAGGTGAAACGCATGCAGAATTTTGAAAATTTAGTCGAAACGCAGGTAGAAAGCCGCGAAATTTTTGACGGGCACATCATGCACGTTTTTAAAGACACCGTGCGACTTCCGAACGGCGCGGACGCTTCGCGCGAGTATATGCGCCATATCGGCGCGGTGTGCGTTGTTCCGCTGCTGGACGACGGAAGCGTCCTTCTCGAGCGGCAGTTCCGTTATCCCGTGGGGCAGGTTCTGATCGAGATCCCGGCAGGGAAGCTCGACAGCAAGGCCGAAGACCCGCAGGAGGCTGCAAAGCGCGAGCTGTTAGAGGAGACCGGCGCGGTCGCGGGGGAGCTCATCGAGCTCGGTCTGTTTTTCCCGGCCTGCGCCTACAGTGACGAAGCCATTCACATGTACGCCGCAAAGAACATCACCTTCCGCGAGCAAAAGCTGGACGAGGATGAATTTCTGAACGTGTTCACCATGCCGCTGGAGCAGGCTGTTTCCGAGGTCCTCACCGGCAAAATCCCCGACGCAAAGACGCAGACGGCGCTGCTCAAGGCCTGGCTGCTGCGCCAGCAGGGGAAGCTGTAAGTTCATATCCGTTCCGTCCGGGCAGGGTGTATGCATACGCCCTATAGGAAAGAGGGTGCAAGGCCCCGCGAGTCGGTCACTGTGAAGCCGGATTTTTCGGATAAGCCAGACTGCCGCCCGGACGATTTGTTTCTGCCGGAACCGGAAGCACGCATATTTTTGCCTGCGCCCAGACTCCGGCGCAGGCATTTTTTATGATGAAAAAACAAAATCTTTATCTCTCCTCCATCGCACCCGACGCGCCGGAGGTTGCAGCAGAATATGGCCTTGGGCTGGAGCTTGCCCAGTTCTGCACAGCGGCGTTTCTCGATAGCCCCGAGACGGCGGGCTCACTTTTTTCGCAAGACGCGTCATGCGCGAGTTTTTTACAGGAATCCTTGGCGGTCTGCCTGTCTTCATCCGACCGTTTTATCATGCACGGACCGTTTAACGAACTGACCCCCGCTGCGATCGACCCGCTCGTGCTTAGAATCACGGAAAAGCGCTACCGGCAGGCGATCGATAAGGCCGCGGAGCTGCGCGTCCCGAAGCTCGTTCTGCACGCGGGCTTTGTGCCGCTGGTGTATTATCCGGAGTGGTTCGTCTCGCGGTCCGTGCTTCTCTGGAAGCGGCTGATCCGGGATGTGCCGGAACATCTTACGGTGTGCCTCGAGAACGTCATGGAGCCGGACGCTTCGATGCTTCTGGACATTGTCCGGCAAGTGGACGACCGGCGGCTCCGGCTCTGTCTCGACCTCGGCCACGCGAACACGTCCGCCAGCCGGGCTTCTCCCGGGGAGTGGCTCCGCGACTGCGCGCCGTATCTTTCTCACATCCATTTACACAACAACGACGGTATCCATGACCTGCACGCCCCGCTTTTTGAGGGCGTGATGGACATTGCCGCGCTTTTGAAGCAGCTCGGCGCGCTTTGCCCGGACGCAAGCGTGACATTGGAGCTCTCTTCGTGCCGGAAATCGGTCGAATGGCTCGTCCGGCAGAATCTTTTGGAGGAATAACCCATGACAGAATTGGAGCAAACATTACAGGCAAACCTTTCCCGGATCACAGGCCTTGACGCAGACGCGATGGAAAAAGCCCGCGCGCGGCAGGCAGAGCTCGCCAAGCCCCCCGGAAGCCTCGGACTTCTGGAGGAACTTTCCGTCCAGCTGGCGGGTATCACCGGCAGCGTCAAGAACGAACTTTCCAAAACGCGCATCTACGTGCTCGCCGCGGACAACGGCGTAGTCGACGAGGGCGTGAGCTCCGCGCCGCAGACGGTCACGCTCGCGCAGTCGATCAATCTCACAAGAGGTCTTACCGGCGCGTCGTGCCTTGCCAAGCACTTCGGGGACGAGCTCGTCGTCGTCGACATGGGCATCAAGCTCCCGTATCATTGCCCCGAGATCGTCAACCGCAGTCTCGGCAAGGGCACGAAGAATCTGTACCGTGAGCCCGCCATGACGCGCGAGCAGGCTGTTTCCGGCATTCTTACCGGCATGGAGCTTGCCGCGCAGGCGAAGCTGGGCGGCGTATCGATTCTTGGCGTCGGTGAAATGGGCATCGGCAACACGACGACCTCCTCTGCCGTTCTTTCCGCGCTCACGGGCGCTTCCGTCGAAGAAGTCACGGGGCGCGGCGGCGGCCTCACGGATGCGGCGTTTCTTAAGAAAAAGCACGTCATTGAGCACGCGCTTTCGCTCCATGCCCCGGACAAAAACGACCCCATCGACGTGCTTTCCAAGGTCGGCGGATTCGACCTCTGCGCAATGACGGGCGTGTTTTTAGGTGCTGCCATCGAGCACGTGCCGGTCGTGGTCGATGGGTTCATTTCCATCGTCGCGGCGCTCTGCGCCTCCCGGCTGGCCTCTCACGCAAAGGCGTATTTCATCGGCTCGCACCGTTCGTTTGAGATCGGCTACCGGCTGGCGGAACAGGAGCTGGGGCTGCATCCCTGCCTGGAGCTCGGCATGCGGCTTGGAGAGGGAAGCGGCTGCCCGATTGCCTTCCGCGTGGTCGAAGCGGCGTGCGCGGTCATGTGTACCATGGCTACCTTCCCGGAGGCCGCCATTGACGACGAATACTTAACGGATATCCGCGCAAAGGACAGCTTTACGGTATGACGTATTTTCTTTCCGGCGGCTCGAAAAGCGGCAAATCGATGCTCGCCCAGCAAATTTCCAAGTCCCTTCCCGCGCCGCACTATTATCTCGCGACCCTTCGCCCGACAGACGAAGAAGACCGTGCGATCGTCCGGCGGCATTTAAAAGAGCGCGACGGCTGGGGCTTTGAGACGATCGAGTGCGAAAGCGGCATTCTGTCGGCCCTGGACCTTGCACCCAAAAATGGCACGTTTTTACTCGACAGTGTGACCGCGCTTCTGGCCAACGAAATGTTCCGCGCGGACGGTTCGGTCGATGTTTTTGCAGGCGAGCGGCTGGCGGATGATCTTGTCCGGTTCGCGGAGCTTGCCTCAAACGTCGTGTTTGTCGCGGACTTCGTCTTTTCCGACGGGCGCGACTATGGGGAACTCACAGAAATCTATAAAAAAGCACTGGGACACATCGGCGTGAAATTGGCCGCGGCTTGCTGCAATGTCGCGGAGCTCTCGGCGTCGATCCCCGTGTGGTACAAAGGAGGATGGACGAAATAAAAACACAGATCACCGCCTTTTTTATGGCGTGGGGCATGTTTCTCTCCATCCCGTGCCCGGCAAAAATCTGGGACGAAAAGGCGCGGCCCTGGCAGCTGGTGTATCTGCCGCTTGTGGGGCTGCTCGTCGGTGCAATCTGGGCGCTGGCAGCGTATCTTACGGGCCTTTTCGGAAGACTTCCAGCCATCTGCACCGCGATCTTAGCCGCGCTTCCGTTTCTGCTCACAGGCTTTATTCACCTGGACGGCTTCATGGACTGCTGCGACGCGATCTTGTCCCGGCGGGATTTAGCGACACGGCAGAAGATTTTGAAGGACTCGCATGTAGGGTCGTTTGCCGTCGTGTGTACGATTTTCCTGATGCTCGCCATGTTCGCAGCCTTCTGGGATTTCGACGCGAAAAACGGCTTTTGGGGGCTGATTCTGATTCCGGTCTTCTCGCGCTTTGCCTCGAGCTTCTGCGTGTTCGCCTGCCGCCCGATGCAGACGAGCCAGTACGCATCCGGCTTTGAAGCGAAGCAGAACAAGCGGCAGCTGACCGTGCTCGTGATTTTAAATGTGCTTGCTGTTCTTGCGGGACTCTTGCTGCTTCCGCACGCATGGTTCACCGCGGCGGCCATCGGCGCGGAAGCGTTTGCGCTGCTGGTCTCGTTCGGTGCACAGCGGAACCTTGGCGGCATGTCGGGCGATATCTCGGGATTTTCATTGACATTGGGCGAGCTGGCGGGGCTTTTGCTGCTGCTTGCCGGACAGGGGGCGCTATGGAACTGATTTTCGGCGGCGCGTATCAGGGAAAGACACAGTATGCCGCAGAGAAGTATGATCTCAAGGACGAAGAAATTTTCACCTGTGCGGGAAGGACGCTCGACAACGCCGCCCGCTGCATCTGCCATCTTGAGCACTTCGCAAAGGCGTGCATGGACGAAGGTCTGGACGCACGCGAAGAGTTTGAACGGCAAGCGCCTGCCGCTGTCTGCCTGATCACGGACGATATTTCCTGCGGCATTGTCCCGCTCGATGATAAAGAGCGCGCATGGCGCGAAGCGTCCGGCCGTCTTTTATCGTTTCTCGCGAAACGGGCGGATACGGTGACGCGGATCTTCTGCGGCCTTCCGCTGGAGGTAAAGCCATGAACCGGCTCGTTCTCCTGCGCCACGGGCGCACCGAGGGCACCGAGCGGCACTTATACTATGGCGCGACCGACCTTCCGCTCTTGGAAGACGGCGTTCAGGATTTACAACTTGCGGCCGCGCGCGGCGTTTACCCATCTCCGGACGGCTTTACGTTCGTGACCTCCGGCATGCTGCGCGCAAACCAGACGCTGCGCGCGATTTACGGCGATGTGCCGTTTTCCGTGATCGGCGATCTGCGCGAGGTCAATTTTGGCATTTTCGAGATGAAGAGCTATGAAGACCTGAAAACCGAGCCGGTCTATCAGGACTGGCTCGCGGGCGACTGGTTTCGGAACGTGCCGCCGGGGGGAGAATCATTCGCAGACAGCGAAGCGCGGCTTTTGCGCGGATTGGATGAGCTTCTTTCCCGCAAGGATAACACGATCTGCGTCTGCCATGGCGGGACGATTCTCACCGCGATGGCAAACTTATTCCCGGAAGAGGGAAAAGACGGCTACGCCTGGCAGCCGAAACCCGGCTTTGGATACGAAATCGATCTGGTAAATCACGTATATCTTCCAATTTCAGGCTAATTTCGTTGCAAGATTTTAAATTCTGTGCTATGATGCTTTCACACCGCAGTTCGATGTTTCTGCGCCCCATCTTCCGGGCGCGTTTTTGAAAACGGAGGTACGATGATGAAACGATTTTTAACGATTTTTCTGACGCTCGCGCTGCTTTTTGGCCTCTTTGCTCTTCCGGCGGGTGCGTCGTCCGCAACATTGGATACTGCTGCAAAAAAGGCGGCGGCCTTTGCCGTCTCGAGCATGCCGCATCCCGGCGCGGGCGATGATTGGGCGGTCATTGGCACGGTGCGCGGCGGCTTTGATACCCCCGAGCACTGGACGGATTCCTACTACCGCGCGATTGCAGCCAAGCTTCAGGAAACAGACGGCGTTTTATCGAAGACCCGCCTGACGGAATACGTGCGCGTTATTCTGGGGCTCACGGCCATCGGCGAAAATCCGCGGAACGTCGCGGGCTATAACCTGCTCGCGCCGCTTGCCGATTACGATGCGGCGACCCAGCCCGGGGTCACATCGGCAGCCTACGTGCTGCTGGCGCTCGACTGCGGAAACTACGAAATTCCGACCGTAGAAGAAGGGAAAATGCAGGCCACGCGCCCGATGTATGTCGATTTCATGCTCGGCCAGCAGCTCTCAGACGGCGGCTGGGCCATCGGCTCGGAGGAAGCGGACCCCGATGTGACGGCGATGGTTTTGCAGGCGCTCGCACCCTATCAGGAGAGCACCCCGGTCAAAAATGCAGTTACCCTCGGCGTAAACCGGCTCTCTACGCTTCAAAATGACGACGGCGGCTACAGCTCGTGGGGCTACACGTCTTCCGAGTCCTGCTCGCAGGTCGTGCTCACGCTCTGCGCGCTGGGGATCCCGATGGACGACAGCCGCTTTGTGAAAAACGGCAAGAGCGTTCTCGATAAGCTCCTGACCTATCAGCTCTCCGACGGCAGCTTCTGCCACGACGACAGCTTCGACGCGTACGCGACCATGCAGGCGCTCTGCGCGCTTTCGGCGGCCTCCCGGCAGGCAGGCGGCAAGACGGCGTTTTTCACGATGACAGATGTGCAGAAAATGACGCACACCCCGCAGTCCGGCGTGACGGCACATACCTCGCGTCTGGCAGAAACTCCAGCATTCACCGACACAAAGGGAATTGCAGCACAGCAGGCGATTGAAACACTGGCGGCCTACGGCGTTCTCAACGGCATGACAAAGACAACCTTTGAGCCCGCCGCGAATCTTACGCGCGCGCAGTTCGCAAAAATTGTCGTCGGCGCGCTGAATCTCACCCCCGAATACCGCGGTACGTTCAAGGATGTGGCGCAGTCGGCGTGGTACGCACCATATGTCGACACGGCAGCGGCCTACGGCATTGTCAACGGCGTGGGCGATGGGAAATTTAACCCCGACGGCGCGATCACCGTGCAGGAGGCGGCGGCCATGACGGCGCGCGCAGCGTCTCTTTGCGGCATGGATCCGGCGCTGGAGCATCCGGACACGGCCCTTCGCGCGTACTCAGACGCGTCCCGCGTCTCCTCGTGGGCAAAGCCCTCCATGGCCTACTGCGCGGCCTCCGGCCTCTGGGCACAGGGCGCTTCGGCGCTCACCCCAACCCGGCAGATCACGCGCGGCGAAATTGCGCAGATGCTCTGCGGTCTGCTGCTCCGTGCGAATCTTCTTCAGTAAGTAAGGCCTTCATAGAGCCGCGCAAATGCGCGGCTCTTTCGTTTGTCCGGACAAATACATTTCCCCGGGAGGTTCGTAGGGGGCGATGCCCACATCGCCCCATTGGGCAGTACGAATTCGCCGGAGATTTCCGTTAAAACAGATTGTTCCGCCGGGTCGATGTGGGCATCGACCCCTACGCAAAAGCGGGGGGATTTTGCAAATTCCGCCCCTACAAAGTCTCTTCAACTCGGAAAGGGGAACCATGAACCACAACGACGCGTTTTCCCGGTGCCATCCGCTGGTGAACTTTCTATATTTTGCGCTCGTGCTGCTGGGGGCGATGGTCCTGCAGCACCCGGCGTGCCAGGTGATTTCGCTGATCGGCGCAATCGCCTGCTTTTGCTGCCTCGGGGGAGAAAAACCGGGCGGCTTCCGGCTGTGGTACGCGTTGGCGCTGTTCGTGCTGACCGCCGCCGTAAACCCCGCGTTCAGCCACGAGGGACGGACGATCCTCCGCTATCTCCCGTCTGGAAACCCCCTGACGCTCGAGTCCGTTTTATATGGTCTTGGCGCAGGGCTCACGCTCTGCACGGCTTTAATCTGGTTTTCCGATTACACGCGGGTCATGACGTCCGATAAATTCGTCTACCTGTTCGGAAGAATTGTCCCGGCGCTGAGTCTGGTCCTTTCGATGACGCTCCGCTTCGTCCCGCGCTTTTCCGCGCAGGCAAGACGGGTTTCCAGAGCGCAGGCCGCCGTCGGAAACGACATGCACACGGGAAGCCCCGTTCACCGCGTCAAATGCGCGCTGATGGTCTTCTCAATCTTAGTCACGTGGTCTTTAGAGAACGCGGTCGACACGGCGGACTCCATGCGCGCCCGGGGCTACGGCCTTCCCGGAAGGAGCGCGTTTTCGATCTTCACGCTTACGAAACGAGACAAGCTGCTGCTTGCCGTCATGGGACTTTTGGGCGGAACTGTTATCGCCGGATACGCACTTGGCGCGCTTTCGTGGCGGTATTATCCGAGCGTCAAGGGTGCCGGCTTTGCGCCCTTGAGCGTTCTTTGCTATCTGAGCTTCTTGATCCTCAATCTCATCCCGGTCATCTTAGAGCAAAAGGAGGCGGCTGTATGCAGACGTTTACAATCTCAGATCTGAGCTTTACGTATCCCACAGAAACCGCCCCCGCGCTCCAAAACGTCTCGCTTTCGATCGAGGCAGGCTCGTTTACCGTGCTCTGCGGCAGATCCGGCTGCGGCAAGTCGACGCTTCTGCGGCAATTAAAGCCCATCTTGCAGCCGCACGGGACGAAAACGGGGGAGATTCTCTTTGAGGGAAAGCCCTTAGAGACCCTTTCCCAGCGCGAGCAGAGCGCCCGCATCGGCTTTGTGCTGCAAAACTTAGACGCGCAGCTGGTGACTGACAAGGTCTGGCACGAGCTGGCGTTTGGCCTGGAGTCTCTGGGACTGGACACGCCGACGATCCGCCGCCGCGTGGCGGAAATTGCGTCGTATTTTGGCATCCAGAACTGGTTTTATAAGCCCGTGGCCGAGCTCTCGGGCGGGCAGAAGCAGCTGGTAAATTTGGCGTCCGTGATGGCGCTCGAGCCGTCTGTCCTGCTTCTCGACGAGCCGACGAGCCAGCTTGACCCCATCGCCGCGACGGACTTTCTTTCGACGCTCGGAAGGATCAACCGCGAGCTCGGCACAACGATCATCCTCTCCGAGCACAGACTCGAGGACGCGCTGGCCCTGTCGACGAACGTCGTTTTCATGGAGCGCGGGCGCGTCTTGGATACCGGGACGGCAAGCGAGGTCGGCGCGCGGCTCAAAGCAGCGGACAGTGACATGTTTTCCGCCATGCCCGTTCCGATGCGCATCTACGCGGGCGTTCCGAATGCGCTTTCCTGCCCCGTCACGGTCGCGCAGGGAAGGCTGTGGCTGGAAAGCTTTTCGCAAACGCACAAGCTTTCCCCCGTTCCGGCGCCCGCTCCCGCAAAAAAGCACGAGGATGGCCCCACTGTTGAACTGACAGAAGCATTTTTCCGGTACGATAAGGACTCTCCCGACGTTGTCAAAGCGCTGTCGCTGCGCGCCTACAGGGGCGAGCTTCTCGCGATCTTGGGCGGCAACGGCACGGGAAAATCCACGACGATGGGGCTCATTTCCGGCGTGAACCGCGCCTATCGCGGCAAGGTTTCCGTTTTGGGGCATGCGCCGCAGGAGGTTTTAAGCCGCGTCGCGCTTCTGCCGCAGGACCCGCAGACGCTGTTTGTCAAAAATACGGTCATTGAGGACCTGCTGTCCGTTTTAGACGATCAGCCGAAGGACAAGCGTAAGGCGCTGGCGCTTCAGAAGGCAAAGCTCTGCGAGCTGACAGAGCTTCTGGACCGGCACCCCTACGATCTTTCCGGCGGCGAGCAGCAGCGGGCGGCACTTTGCAAGGTCCTTCTGCGGGAGCCCGAGGTCCTGCTCCTCGACGAGCCGACGAAGGGACTTGACGCGGAGTTCAAAAAGACGTTTGCCCGGATCATAAGGCGCCTGACAACACGCGGCGTATGCGTCATCATGGTAAGCCACGACGCGGAGTTCTGCGCGAGCTTTGCCGACCGTTGCGCGATGTTCTTTGACGGCGCGATCGTCGCCGAAGGAACGCCGCGGGAATTTTTCTCCTCCGGCAGCTTCTACACGACCTCGGCCAGCCGCATGGCACGCGGGCTCCTTCCCGGCGCAATTACTCCCGAGGATGTGATCACAGCCTGCGGCGGCGTTCTTCCGCCCGAGCCGGAGCTTCCGGACGAGGCGTTGCAGGAGATGCAGGCCAAGCGGAAATCGGAAGCCGAGGCGAAAACGTATCTTCTTCCAAGCGAGATCCCACCGCTTCCTTTGTGGCGCAAACTGACCGGTGGACTCGGGGTTCTTGGCGCAGTCGTCTGCCTTATAAGAATCCTTCGCATCAGCGATTTATCAGCGCTTCTGACCGAAGGGGGGCTCACGAGTCTGGCGGGCGATACATTTAAGCTCTATCTTGCGATGCTCGTCAGCCTTTTTGTCGTCGCCGTCTCCTTTAGCCGCGCCGCGCCGCAGCCGGTCCACTCGAGCCTTGGCGGGCGGCCGCTGTCTAAAAGAACGAGGCTTGCAAGCGCGGTATCGCTGCTTCTCGTGCCGCTGACGATTTTCGTCGGCATCGTCTACTTCGGCAAGAAAAGCTATGGCGCTGTTTCCATTCTCGTGCTTCTCGAGTGCATGGCGCCGTTCGCCCTGATTTTTGAAGGGCGCAAACCCAAGGCGCGCGAGCTGGTGCTCATTGCGGCGCTTTGCGCGCTGGCGGTCGCCGGACGGGCGGCGCTTTTCATGCTGCCGGGGTTCAAGCCCGTGGCGGCACTGGTCATTTTATCGGGCGTGGCCTTTGGCGGGGAGACGGGATTTTTGGTCGGTGCGATGAGCATGCTCACGTCAAACGTTCTGTTTGGTCAGGGCCCCTGGACGCCGTTTCAGATGTTCGCGATGGGACTCATCGGCTTTTTGGCGGGCGTTTGCTTCCAGAAGGGGCTACTGCGCGCGGGCCGTGCGCCGCTGGCAATTTTCGGTGCGGTGAGCGTGGTGCTCATCTACGGAGGGCTCATGAATCCCGCGTCGGCAATTCTCTACCAGCCGAATCTCTCGTGGAGCGTCCTCAAGGCCTACTATCTGACGGGCTTCCCGTTTGACCTTGTGCACGCGGCGGCGACGGCGCTGTTCCTCTGGTTCGGCGCGGAGCCGATGCTCGAAAAGCTCGAGCGCGTAAAGCGCAAGTACGGTTTGACAGAAATTCCCTAATTACCATCTTCTTTCGTCTTTTTCACCAAATTGCACAGATTGTGTTAAAATTTTCTGTTCATTTTGCTATTTTTTGTCCTTCGACGGGCTTCGACACCCTTTTGGAAGCAAATCGTGTATGATGTAGCCAGTCAGTGAGATGTACGCAAGATGTCGCTGATGAAGTGCGTCAGAAAGGAGGATTCTCAGCATGCAGACAATCACAAAGGAATATGCGTATCTGTTCCATATGGTCGAATGCGCCCGGCAGGAGCTGAGCCGTCTGGAGCAGATGCTGATTGAAGCGCAGCAGACTGCGGAGGAGATCTATCTCAACCGCACCGAGCCCGACGCCAATGCCTGACCGGCAGGAACGCTCCGGCCGCACAGGCTTGAGAAGGCCCTGGGGTCCTTCCGCGTCTTTCCATATTTGATTTCCGCATTCCCCGCAAGTCCATACTTCACGCTCCTTCTGGCCGCCGCACAGCTGCGATATTTGTGCGGCGGCCGCCCTTTTTGCACAGCTGCGCATCCACCATCCACACAGTTGTCCACACTTATACACATTATCCACAGGGTTCTCCACATTTTGTGCCACACTGTCCCACCGCTACAATTCCTTGTGTCAAGTCTTTTTTTCGCGCGTTTTCTCTCGATTGTTTTCGTAAAATATAGGAAGAAACGAGAAGGAGGCGCGCCATGCTGACACAAACGAAGGCCCGATCTGGAGCATTACAGGGCGGAAGAGTCGTCTTTCTGCCGCTGTCGTCCATCCGCCCCAACCCCGCGCAGCCGCGCACGGTTTTTGACGCGCAGGGCTTGCAGGAGCTTGCCGCGTCCATCCGGCAGTACGGCGTTTTGCAGCCCTTGACTGTCCGGAAAAAGGCGGGCTTTTTTGAGCTCGTCGCGGGCGAGCGGCGATTGCGCGCAGCGGGTCTTGCAGGGCTCTGCGAGGTGCCGTGCCTGCTTGTGAGCGTGGACGATCAGGATGCGGGGCTTCTGGCGCTCGTTGAAAACTTACAGCGGCGGGACCTTGACTATCTCGAGCAGGCCGAAGGGCTCCAGAGGCTCATGCAGGAATACCGCCTCACACAGGAGCAGGCGGCGCGCAGACTCGGCAAAAGCCAGCCGGCGGTTGCGAACAAGCTGCGGCTGCTGCGGCTATCTTCTCCGGTGCGCGCAGCGCTTCGGGCAAGCGGCCTTTCCGAGCGGCACGCGCGGGCGCTTTTGCGCTTAGAGGACGAGACCGCACAGCTGCGCGCCATTCGTCTGATCGCGGAAAATGACTGGACGGTCGCAAGGACCGAGCGCTATGTCGATGAGCAGCTCTCCGCGGCAAAGGGAAAGGCGCGGCTTTCGCGGTTCGTGCTGCGCGATATGCGCCTGTTCCTGAACGGGATCAACCACCAGCTCGATCTCATCCGCGCCGCCGGGCTCAACCCGCAAACCGAACAGGAGGAAACAGAACGCGAGCTGGTTCTGACCATCCGAATTCCCAAATCCGTGAGCGGCCGCTGACGGCATATTGAGCAGGTTTCACAAAAACGCGGCGGTCCGCCTTGGGCTGCCGCGTTGTGTTGTTTTTATTTCGGGCAAAATGCCTGTCCGAAAAAGTTGGGTCTTGTGTGTTTCGCCCGAAAGAACCGAAAAATCAAACAAATTTAAATAATTTACTTATATTTTTCATTTTCCTGTTGAAAAAACCGAACTTTGTGCTATAGTATGTAATTGTCTGAATATCAAAAGCAAGTATGCTCGGCCGCATCGAGTGACGAGGCGGCCACCATCAGGAAAGGGGTACAAAATGTCTCATAAATACGTTTACCTGTTCTCGGAAGGCAACGGCCATATGCGCGAGCTGCTCGGCGGCAAGGGCGCAAACCTCGCCGAAATGACCAACCTCGGCATGCCGGTCCCGCAGGGCTTCACCATCACGACCGAAGCCTGCACGCAGTACTACAAGGACGACCGCCAGATCAACAGCGAGATCGAAGCGGAAATCATGCAGTATGTTGAAAAGCTCGAAGAGATGACCGGCAAGAAGTTCGGCGATCTCTACAACCCGCTGCTCGTCTCCGTCCGTTCCGGCGCGCGCGCTTCCATGCCCGGCATGATGGATACGATCCTGAACCTCGGTCTCAACGACGAGGTCGTCGTCGCCTTCGCGAAGAAGACGAAAAACCCGCGCTTCGCTTACGACTCCTACCGCCGTTTCATCCAGATGTACTCCGATGTCGTCATGGAAGTCGGCAAGAAGTACTTTGAGCAGCTCATCGACGAGATGAAGCAGGCCCGCGGTGTCACGCTCGACACCGAACTGACGGCTGACGATCTCAAGGAGCTGGCAGAAAAGTTCAAGGCTGAGTACAGGGAAAAGCTCGGCGAAGAATTCCCGCAGGATCCCAAGATGCAGCTCATGGGCGCCATCAAGGCCGTCTTCCGCTCCTGGGATAACCCCCGCGCGATCTACTACCGCCGCATGAACGATATCCCCTCTGACTGGGGCACCGCTGTCAACGTCCAGTCCATGGTCTTCGGCAACACCGGCGACACCTCCGGCACGGGCGTTGCGTTCACGCGCAACCCGGCGACGGGCGAAAAGAAGCTCTTCGGTGAGTTCCTGATGAACGCGCAGGGCGAAGACGTCGTCGCAGGCGTCCGCACCCCGCAGACCATCGACCAGCTGGCCGAGGTCATGCCCGAGGCTTACAAGCAGTTCACCGATATCTGCGCCAAGCTCGAGTACCACTACCGCGACATGCAGGACATGGAGTTCACCATCGAGGATAAGAAGCTCTACATGCTCCAGACCCGTAACGGCAAGCGCACCGCTGCCGCTGCCATGAAGATCGCCTGCGATCTCGTCGACGAAGGCATGATCACCGAGGAAGAGGCTGTCGCGATGATCGACCCGAAGAGCCTCGACGCACTGCTGCACCCGACGTTTGACGCGGCCGCTCTGAAGAAGGCCAAGGTCATCGGCACGGGCCTGGCCGCCTCTCCCGGCGCTGCCTGCGGCAAGGTCGTCTTTACCGCTGAAACCGCGACCGACATGGCCAAGGCCGGCCACAAGGTCATTCTGGTCCGTCTGGAGACCAGCCCGGAAGACATCGAAGGCATGCACTACGCGCAGGGCGTCCTGACCGTCCGCGGCGGCATGACCTCCCACGCGGCTGTCGTCGCACGCGGCATGGGCACGTGCTGCGTCTCCGGCTGCGGCGCGATCAAGATGGACGAAGCCAACAAGAAGTTTGAGCTCGGCGGCAAGACCTACAAAGAGGGAGACTGGATCTCCATCGACGGCTCGACCGGCAACATCTACGGCGAAAAGATCAAGACCGCCGCGGCTGCCATCTCCGGCGACTTCAACCGCATCATGAACTGGGCGGATCAGTTCCGCGTCCTCGACGTGCGCACGAACGCCGACACCCCGAACGACGCTGCGCAGGCCTTCGCTTTCGGCGCGCAGGGCATCGGTCTGTGCCGTACTGAGCATATGTTCTTTGAAGCTGACCGCATCAAGGCGATGCGCGAAATGATCGTCTCCGAGACCTCTGAGCAGCGCGAAAAGGCGCTTGCCAAACTCGAGCCGATCCAGCAGAGCGACTTTGAGGCCATCTACGAGGCTATGAAGGGCCGTCCTGTTACCATTCGTCTTCTGGACCCGCCCCTGCACGAGTTCGTCCCGACCGACCCGAAGGACATTGAAGAGCTCGCCAAGGAAATGAACATCTCCGTCGAGCATCTGAAGCAGGTCATTTCCGGCCTCCATGAGTTTAACCCGATGATGGGTCATCGCGGCTGCCGTCTGGACGTCACGTTCCCGGAGATCGCAAAGATGCAGACTGCTGCAATCATCAAGGCAGCGCTGGCTGTCCGCAGCCGCAGACCTGCATGGAAGATCGTTCCGGAAATCATGGTTCCGCTGGTAGGCGAAGAGAAGGAGCTTGCGTTCGTCAAGTCCGTCATCGACCAGACCGCAAAGAAGATCATCAAGGCTGCCGGTTCCGACATGACCTACAAGGTCGGCACGATGATCGAAATTCCGCGCGCTGCGCTGACCGCTGACGCAATCGCGAACCAGGCTGAGTTCTTCTCGTTCGGCACGAACGACCTGACCCAGATGACCTTCGGCTTCTCCCGTGACGATGCGGGCAAGTTCCTGGCGTCCTACTACGACAACAAGATCTACGAATCCGATCCGTTCTCCAAGCTCGACCAGGCAGGCGTCGGCCGCCTCGTCAAGATGGCTGCGGAGCTCGGCCGTCAGACCCGCCCGGACATCAAGCTCGGCATCTGCGGCGAACAGGGCGGCGATCCCTCGACCGTAGAATTCTGCCACAACATCGGCCTGAGCTACGTCTCCTGCAGCCCGTTCCGTGTCCCCATCGCAAGACTCGCTGCCGCGCAGGCTGCGATCAAGGCGAAGAAGAAGAAGTAATTCCTTTCCCCAAAAGATACGGATCCCCCAGCCGGCTTGCCGGCTGGGGGATTTTGACGCAATCCGGCAGGCAAACGGCACTTCCACTTACGCAAAACGCAGGACTCCGCCAGAGGGCGAAGTCCTGCGTTCGTTGTTTCTATTTGAGCAAACCTCACTTGTAAAAGCCGGGGTTCTGATAGCCTTTTCCGTTGGGTTCGCTCTCCATCATGGTCAGAATCGCGTCGCGGCAGCCGCGAACCATCACGTCCTGCTCCTCGGGCGCGCGGTTTACCATCTGGTTGGTGGAGCTGGTATAGAACCACAGTCCTTCGCCCTCTGCAAGGCCCACGCCGTCACTGTCCGTGATCGCGTCCGGGTCCAGCCCGAGCGTGTCGCGGATCTCGTCGCGGGAGTAGAAGACCCACTTTGCTTTGGGCATCGTGTTTTCCCACTTGCAGCTGCTGGTATCGCCGTCTTCCGACTTGCCGGGGCTGTATACCTCGATCGTATAGGCGTGGATGTTGTAGCGGCCATACGCATAGTCGATCAGCGCATCAACGGTATCTCGGTAGGCGAATTCGGCATGAGCGTTTTTATGGGCGTTGTCATGGGCATCCAGCCCATTTTTGGCAGCGGGGATCTGGCATTTTGCAAGGAAGCCGCGGCGCTTTGCCCGGAAATCGTCACCGTCAGCGTCAAGGAGGGCGTGATTCCCGGAAGCGGCAGAGAATGCCTGACAGAGGAATATCGCGAGCGCAACACAGCGGCGATCCACCTGCACCCGCATGAGGCGCGCCGTCGCATTTACGAAGGTGCCTGCGAGGCTGCGCGCAGGTTTGTATCCGCACCGGAAGCCTTCTCCGTCCGCCCGCTGGAAGCGCCATACACGATTGAAATCGATTATCGGACGGACGCGCGCTCGGTCTATGACTGCCGCCGCTATCAGCATCCGAGTGACCTGATTGCCGCTCTGAATCAGTCTTGGGAGGATCGTCCGCAGTAACCGCAGGTTCCCTTTTCAAATACGCAAGCGCCCCGTTACCGGACTCGGTAGCGGGGCGCTTTTGGTTTCTGCGTTTGGGCAAGCAAAAGGGGCGGCTTTCGCCGCCCCTTGGGGTATGCTGTTTTCTGTCAGACGCTTTTGATTACAGAAGCTTCTTCCAAGTCTCATGGGTACCCGACTTGGTGTAGGTGTGGTCGTTGGTGGCCTCCTGCACGTCGAGGTAGTACCATGCGTTCACGTTCGCGTTGTCGCGCCAGGTCTTCATGCCGGACAGCAGATCGTCCGCAGACTTCGGCGTGCGGCCGAGCGCGCGGTTCACCATTGCCATCAGTTCGGCACGGGTGACGTTGCGGTCCGGGCGGAAGCTGCCGTCGGGATAGCCGTTGATCCAGCCCATCTTCGCGGCAATCGCGATTTCCTCGGCTGCCCAGTAGCGCGAGCCAACATCGTTGAACTTCGCAGCGGAAGCGCTCTCCAAACCGGCAAACTGCGCGATCATGGAAGCGAGCTCGGCGCGGGTGATCGCGTCGTTCGGGCGGAACTTGCCGTTCGTTCTGGTGTCAACGATCACGCCGGCATTTTCGAGCGTGGCAACGTAGGTGTTGTACCAGTCGCCGCGGGCAACGTCCGAATAGGAGCTGCTGTTGGTCTTGTAGTAGGACTGGCACGCGTCGCCCATGATACGGTACAGGATCGCTGCGGTCTCCGCACGGGTGACATTGCCTTCGGGCTGCACGGAACCGTCAGGATAGCCGTTGATAAATGCGAAGTGGTCATCGGTGTTGAGCGTCAGCGCCGGTGCTTTCGTCGTAGGTTTGTTCGGGGAGTCGATCGTGCCTGAACTGCCTCCGGTGCTCTTCTTGATGTAGACGACCTCGATGGTCAGATTATGACCGGGCATCTTACCTTCGATCACCGCGTCTTCCTTTTCCTTGAGCTTGTAGCCCTTGATCTTCGGAGAGTCTACTTTGTACGCTTCGCCCTTGGCCAGGAGATCCATATGGCTCTCGGCCAGTTCCTTGCCCTTCTTATCGACGTACTGGATCGTCAGGCTGTAGTGGATCAGTTTCGTCTCCCAGATGCCTTCAAAGTGCAGACCGCCGGAAACCATCGGAACCTGCGTGTTCGGTGCAACCTCGACGCCATCAAGCTTCCACGTCTTGAACGTCCAGATATATTCGCCAACTCTCACAGAATCGGGCTTGGCTGCCGTTGTGACCATCTGGCCCACCGTGTAGGTGTGCGGGTTCTTAGGAATCGTTGCCTGAACCTCAGCCGGGAGGCTGGAATCATAGCTGTACGTCACGCCGTATTCTTTCTGTGTGCGCTCCCAGATACCGACGAAGGTAAGGCCGCCGGCAACCATCGGAACCTGCGTGTTCGGTGCAACCTCTGTATCGCCGAGCTTCCACGTAACGAACTTCCAGATATATTCGCCGTCTTCCACATCGTCAGGCTTGGCTGCCGTTGTGACCTTCTGACCTACAGTGTAGGTGTCCTTGTTCTCAGGAAGCGTTGCCCACACCTTCGGGTTCGGCACAAGTGCCGGGTCTGTGCATGCGTAATCATACGTCACGCCGTATTCTTTCTGCGTGCGCTCCCAGATGCCGACGAAGGTAAGGCCGCCTTCGACCATCGGAACCTGTGCGTTGGGAACAACATTGACGCCGTCAACGCTGCCGAGCTTCCACGTGACGAACTTCCAGATATATTCGCCGTCTTCCACATCGTCAGGCTTGGCTGCCGTTGTGACCTTCTGACCTACAGTGTAGGTGTCCTTGTTCTCAGGAAGCGTTGCCCACACCTTCGGGTTCGGCACAAGTGCCGGGTCTGTGCATGCGTAATCATACGTCACGCCGTATTCTTTCTGCGTGCGCTCCCAGATGCCGACGAAGGTAAGGCCGCCTTCGACCATCGGAACCTGTGCGTTGGGAACAACATTGACGCCGTCAACGCTGCCGAGCTTCCACGTGACGAACTTCCAGATATATTCGCCGTCTTCCACATCGTCAGGCATCATGGCCACACGAACCGATTCGCCGGGCGCGTAAGTGTACGGATTCTCAGGAAGCGTTTCCCACACCTTCCAGTGCGGCACAAGTGCCGGGTCTGTGCATGCGTAGTCATACGTCACGGGGAACTCGTTCTTTGTGTACTTGATGACAACGTTCGTCCAGCCGTTGATGGTATCCGTGTCGCCAAACTTGACGTCCAGCGCCGGAACATCCTTCTTGAACCACTCGTCGTGCGAGTAGCCGGGCATATCAAGATTTTGCACATTCGCGTTGAGATGCTCAACCACATTTGCGCCGAACGGAGCGGTGGAGTGATGGTACGCAGTCGGCTCCATCTTGCCGTCGATCATTCTGTAGACGTAGACGTGCTGCGTGGTGTTGACGTGGACGTTTACATAATGCTTGTCCAGGTCTGGCTGATGCTCGCCGAAGGTCGTGCAAGTCGCATTGCCAGCCCAGTCTTCGATGACGGACGCATCATAGGAAGCGGAGGCAGGACGGTCTTTTTCTGCCTGCGCGATGGCCTGCGCCTTGATATCCGTAAAGTCGATGGGATCGCCGTACAGACCAGTGACTTGATACGTGTAGAAGTCCGTGTTCTGGCGGTAGTGCGGCGCACCGTCGAGATACATATTCGCAACAACGGTGTACTCCTTGCGGGCGTACTTCACCAGAACGTTCGTCCAGCCTTTGATGGTGTCGTTCTCGCCGAACTTCCACTGGGGCGAATCGTAGTTATACCACTCGTCATGCGTATGACCGACCTTCTCCAGCTCGATGTTCTGTGCTGCGAGATAGTCCAGCAGGTTGCTGCCTCTGCGAGCCATGCCGGAGAAAAGCTGCGTCTCGGTGGTCTTGTCATCGTCGGTGATCGCTCTGACGATGACATTCTCATAGTCATAGACCATGCAGATGATATTCGTCCAGCCGTTGACCGTGATCGAATCAAGACCTGCGGGCGGGGTTTCGGGGTTCGCCTTGTACTCGTTCCACTTGCCGTCGTTGTACCAGCCGTAGAAGTCGTATTTGCCGGTGCTGTTTGCAGTGTAGTAGTTGGCAATGTCGAGCGTAGTCAGATCAATGACTGTACCCTTCGGCTGCTTTTCGAGCGCAACCGTCTTGAATTCCTTGGTCGTGTCGCCGTTGCGGTAGATCACAACGTTGACGGTCTGCAAGTTGAGCTCCCACTTCGCCGTCAGCGTCATGGACTTGGTGATCGGGGTAGTGAAATCGAACGGTTCTGCTGCGTCCTTTTCGAACCAGCCGAGGAACTTGTAGCCTTCCTTGGTGGGCGCAGTCGGCTCGTTCGCGGTTTCATTGCACTTGACCGTCTGCGTGGCGACCGGCGTCACGCCTTCCATGTCGACGTTGAACGTTACGTCGTAGTAGGTGTCAACGTAAGCCCATGCATAGGCGACAATCCACTTTTTGGTCGGGTTGTTTTCCGGCCACTGCATATTGCGCCAGTTGTAGCCTTCCTGACCATAGGTTGCCGCGTCAAACGGCTTGCCGCTCTTGTCGTTCAGGCAGATGTTGATGTCTACATAGTCCGGATTCGGCTTGTTGGCCGCATCAGCCGCAAGTGCCGCTTCCTTCAGCTGCTTTTCCAGCTCCGGGTAGTCGATCAGATCGCCATACAAACCCTTGACGCTTCTGGAAATAACCACGCCTCTGGCATCCTTGGCGGCCTCCTCGCTGCCATTCAGGAAAAGCGATGCGGTAACGGTGTACTCTTTACGTGTCAGCTTGCCGACCAGTTCATACTTCTTGGCCATATTGAGCTTGGTGACGCGCTTGTTCGTGTTGCCAAAGTCCTTTGTGGTCTGATACCAGCCGTCGAAGTCGTGGCCGGTCTGTTCGCCGCTTTTGAGGTTATAGGCCGCAAAATCGTCCTCGTTGTACCAGTCGGTGACGGAGAGATTGTCGACCTTCTGGCCGTTCTCGTCATAGACCGTGTACCGCACGGGGAACTGATAGTACGCGTACAGCTCCACGTTGCCGGACTCGGTGATTTGCGTGACAACATTGCCTTCCGCATCGCGCCAGTTGAGGAACTTCTGCGGCCATTCGTTGTTCTTGAAATCCGGAGTCTGGAGGGTGATCGGAAGCTCATCCGCAGTAAAGGTCTCGGGGTTATTGACGTTTTTAACGTCCGCGGGCTTGACCACACCGCGCCAGTTGTAGGTGATGGTGTATTCTACAGGCTCCCAGACGGCGGTGAAGGTAACGTCGCCGATGACAGTCCACTCATGGCCTGCCGGATACAGCGGCTCGCCGTCGGTCTCGGGGTTCGCGGTGATGACAGGCGTATCCTGCGCAGCGCTCCAGCCGAGGAAGGTGTAGCCCTCGCGGGTCGGCTCGCCCAGAGTAATGTGATCGTTTACCAGATAGTAGCCGTCGGCGGGCATGTTCTCGACTTTGTCGTTCGTCCCGGCATCAAACGTGACGCTCTGGAACGACATGGTGCCGTTGAGATGGTAAGCGTCGATCTTGCCGTCGGCTTCGTAGCCCTTGTGTGTGCTATTGGTCACGAACTCCAGCGCGTCCTCGCCGTACCAGCCAATGCTGTTCAGCACATGCTCGTCGAACTTTGTGGTATCGATCGCGCTGTAGAGCGCGAGCTTGCCATCGTCAATCTCGCCTGCCATGCCTGCAACGTCGGTCTTCGCGGTCATCAGCTTGCCGAGGGTGACGAACTTGCCGCCTGCGTTGAAGCCTTCCGTGAAGCCAAGACGCGCAAGCGCCGCAACGGCCTTCGCATCGCTCTTGGTAAGCGGAGAGTCCTTGTAGGTCGGCTGCACGTAGACATAGACGGGCTTTTCCACATACTTCAGCTCGCCATAGAGCTTCCAATTATTGGCATTATCGAGTGTCTCGGTGCGCTTGCTGGGGTTGCCGAAGTTCTTCGGATTCTGATACCAGCCGTCAAACTCGTAGCCGTCCTTTTCAACACTCTTGGGCTTGAGGTTCGCGCCGAAGCTGTCTTCCGGAACGTTGATCGTTTCGCAGTACGCTTCGACCTCGTTGCCGTCCTCGTCATAGACCGTGTAGCTGACGGGGTAGTTCCAGTAGGCATAGACGGTCAGGTTGCCGGTCGTGCCAACCGGGATCTCGGTGATCTTCTCAGCAACGCCGTCCTTGTCCAGATCGCAGCGCCACTCCAGGAAGGTCTTGCCGAACATGCCTTTGTTCGTGATGGGGTTCAGAGTGACAGTATCTTCAATCGTGTACGTCTCAGCGTTTTCGGGATAAAGATTCTTATCCGCAATGTCCTTGTCGCGGTAGTCGTACGTGATCGTGTACTCGACGGGTGTGAAGTCGCCGTAGAGAACCCACGTCTTGTCAAAGAGCTTTGTGACTTCGCTCTTCTTGCCGATGTCTTCGGCCTTTTGGTACCAGCCGGTGAACTTGTAGCCGGTCTTTTCGGCAGGCGTCCAGAGCGTGTGATTCTCGCAGCCAGCAACCGGAACGTCTTCCTCGTATGCGTTCACCCATTTGCCGTTTTCGTCCTTCAACCGGTACGTGACATGGAAGGGGTTCTTCTCCCAGACAGCGTAGAGGATATAGTTCGGATTGCCCGTGGTGCTCACCCAGCTATCTGTTCCCAGGTCTTCCACGGGGAAGGTTGCGATACTGGAGCTGGTGTCGGTTGTCCAGCCCAAGAACTCGTAGCCCTCGCAGACGGGAATATCCTTGCTGAGCTGGAACGTCACAACATTGGAACCCTCCGGAAGGGGCTCCGTCTGAGGCTTGGGCAGGTTCGTCACCGTCTTGCCCGCGGGCGCATTTGCGTCGTAGGTCAGCGTCAGGTAGGTCGGCTTGCACGTGACGTGGACCTCCGGGATCGCTGCGCTGAGACTCCACGCGTCATTTGCATAGGTCAGCGAAACTTCGACGTCGGCCGGATTGACCGCAGTATGCACGCCGTAGGCCATGCCATAATGTTCCGCAATTTTATCCGGCTTCAGGACAAGCTTCGCGGTCTTAGCCGCTCCGTCCTCCCACTGCACGTCCACGCTGCCGGCGGGCAGATTCTCCAGCAGATACTGAATGTTCGGATGCGCCGTCTTATCATCGCACACCACCGTCACGTACTGGTCTTTCACGGAATCCGTCGGGTCGGGAATTTCCGGTGCGGCGCAAGTAACATAGATAACCGGGATTGCCCCGTCGATTTTCCAGCTGCCGTTATACGTCAGCGTAACAGTAACGACACTGGTGCTGACCGCAGTGTGCGTACCTTTAAGAGCGGAAAAACGGTTTGCAATCTTCTCCGGATACAGCTTGAGCGTGGCTGCCTTGCTGCCGGTCGACCAAACGAGTTCCGCGCACGCTTTCTCAATCAAGCCATCAATCGCATACTCCACATAATGGACAGCCTTATTGTCGCATTGCACAGGTACAGTCTTTATGCCTATAAACTCTGTCGGGTCGGGAATTTCCGGCGCGGCGCAAGTGATCTTAATTGCCGGGATTGCAGGGATTCTACCGGCGATTGACCATCTGTTTGTATAGGCCAGCGTTACGGTAACAGTGCTTTCGTCGACCGCCTTGTGCTCGCCGCCCATCGTATATAGCGGAGCAATTTTCGCCGGATACAGCTTAAGCGTGGCCTCCTTGCTGCCGGGTGTCCATTCGACCTCCCATGCATCATCCGGCAGGCCTTCCAGCAGCTTTTCAATTCTGTGGTTAGCGTTGTCTTTGCACTGCAAAGGAACATACTGTGTCTTTGCAAAATCCGTCGGGTCGGTGATATCGGGCTGGGGCTGCTTCTCCCAAACCGCATAGATGGTCTTGGTCGGATTCTGCCAAGTCAGCGTGATCGTATCGCCGCCCCTGTAATCCGGCTCGGTAGCATTCTTGCCATCAGCCCAGCCAAGGAAGTTGTAGCCTTCGCGGCAGGTCAACGTCTGGCTATCAACCGTGTACGTGTAACTGGTGTCCGCTGTGGGTCCATACTCGATGTTCCACTTGGTGCTGCCAGTCCCAACATAGTTAAAATCGTAATACAGATGGTAAGTGTACTTCTCCGGCTCATCCGGCTCAAATGTGCCGCTGGGTTCTTCTACGGTTTCGAGATCTTCCGCGAAAACCGACATCGGCAGCGCGCCAAAGAGCATGACCAGCGCCAGAAGCGCCGCTAAAACGCGTTTTTTCATCGTTCTTTCCTCCAAATTCTGAAATATTTATATAAAATCCGGTTCTCCGAATAGAATTTTCCATTTTCGCCGCGCGGCGAAGGAACCGCAACAAATGTTGCATATCCCCGTACAACCGTTGACCGCAAGCCCGGCGCACATCGCGAATGGCAGAGTACGCCTTATGGACTTTTTCATAGGATAACATAGTCTTCCGCCTTTTTCAAGTAAATTTTGCTGTTTCCGGAAAGAAAAACCGGCGCTTTTTTTCTCCCTCAGCCAAAAAAGTTTTCCAGTTCGGTAAAAAGATTTTCAGCTCCGTCCATCCGCCGCCCATCCCGCAAAATGTTGCATCCGCCCCTGTTTTTTCTACCATATCTGGGTTTCTCCGCCAGCCGCGACAAAAAACGGTTGCATTTTTCCCGCTCCCGTGCTATAGTAGCAACACAATTGAACGCGGGGTTAGTTCATCGGTAGAACGGTCGCTTCCCAAGCCACAGAGGCGGGTTCGATTCCCGTACCCCGCTCCAAATTAGACAAAAGCCGTGTATAACTTGAGTTATACACGGCTCTTGCTTTTTCTGCTGGAGAATCACATGAAATAACTCAAAAGCTGTGCAGAATGGCAACGCAGAAGGTAACAAAATATCATTTATTCCTATGTTTTATCTCTTGGATGAGATAGCAAACATAGGAATTTTTATTTTAGGAGGAACAAAACATGAGAATACCATATGGTTTTACTTTGACCAACAGTGGGGGACTTGAAACCAATAAGAGCGAAGCAGAAAATGTTGCCTTGATTTTTAACTTCTATATGGCAGGGGCAAGTTTGGGAAAGGTTGTGGATATGCTTTATGCAAAACAAATACCGTCTCCGACCGGAAAGGCGAAATGGACTCGTGCCGCGGTAGACCATCTTCTCTCTAACGGAAAATATGCGGCGATCATCGGGCTAAAGAAGTTTCTGGATGTACAATTTGAAAAGGTGGCACGCTGTAACATTGATTATGACAAGGAGGGCTTGCCGAGAAAAAGTACGCGCTATGTTTCGCATATTATGGCTCAGAACTGATCCATCTTTTATATTTCTGTACATTATGCTACAATAACCTTAAGAGGTGAGAGATGTGGCAGAGAAACTTAGTTTGGTGGATATGATCGGTATCGGAAACTTGTTGGAGCCCCTCGTAGCTGAGGATATCATCACCTGTGAGGAGCGGGACCGAATTATATTGCGAATTGCGAAGGATAATGAGATCGACGAATACAGGCTTTCTGTTCTTGCCGGCTATAGAAGGAGTAAGGCAGAGGTATTGGCCCGCGTGGAACGGAGAAAGCAGTCGAAGGCTCAGCCCAAAAAGCAGGATGATAGTTACATTTCGCTGACTGAGCTTGCGCGAAATCACAGCAAGGCTGCTTCGGGATATGTGATACAGAGTTGGCTGCGCAGTGAAAACGCAGTGAAAACACACTAGCCTTTTTAAATCTGTGGGAGCAGGAAAACAATCCCAATTATAGAGAAGCGGGCTACATTGAACTTTTAGAGAAAAAGAAAACAGCCTCGTTTACTTTGACGCCAAAGCTATGGATTGAGAAAACAAAGGCGATCGGTATCACTTCCAAACAAGGTAAAGGCGGCGGAACATTTGCGCATCCGATGATTGGCTGTGAATTCGCGTCATGGATATCGCCGGAATTCAAGATGCTGTTGCTGAAGTTGTCACTGGATAGTGGGCGGTTAAAGGCATAATTGGTATTTCCAATGTGCTTGATTGGGTGGGCAGCACACATTGTACATTTGCTTTTCCCGTTTTCCTCTGTTACAATAAGTCTGTAGGGAGGGATGAATGATGCTGATGAATGCAAACGAATATCTGGAAACAGTCGAGCAAGTCAAGCAGGAGATCCGCACGGCGCAGTATCGCGCGGCGGTTCAGGTAAACTGCGAGCTGCTTCGGCTGTATCACGCCATCGGTACGGTCATCAACGCGCATAAGGTCTGGGGCAGTAAGTTTGTCGAAAACCTTGCCGCGGATATCAAGTTGTCCTTCCCAGAGATGAAGGGGTATTCTGCCCGAAATATCAAGTATATGGCAAAGTTTGCGGCGCGTTTTCCAGCTGATGAAATTGTGCAAGCGCCGCTTGCACAAATCACTTGGTACCATCACATCACACTGATGGACAAGATAAAAGAACCGGCAGCGCATATCTGGTATGCGGAGCAGGCTGCAAAGAATGGCTGGTCGCGCAATGTCCTTGTCCATCAGATCGAGAGCGGTCTATATCAGCGGCAGGCTTTAGCCGAAAAGGTGTCCAATTTTGAATTGCGGCTACCTTCTCCGCAGAGTGAGCTTGCTATCCAGACGATGAAAGACCCGTACATTTTCGACTTCATTCCGTTCAAAACGGATATGCTGGAACGGGAGATCGAGGAAGCGCTCGTAAAGGACGTGACGAAGCTCCTGTTGGAGCTTGGAACCGGTTTTGCATTTCTCGGAAATCAGTATCACCTGAACGTCGGCGGCGACGATTTTTATATCGACCTGCTGTTTTATAACTTGAACCTTCGCTGCTACGTGGTGATTGAACTCAAAACCGGTGAATTTAAGCCGGAGTACGCGGGACAGTTGAATTTTTATCTCTCCGCAGTTGATGGGATTTTGAAAAAAGAACAGGACAATCCGTCAGTCGGACTGCTGCTCTGCAAGAGCAAAAATGATCTGGTCGCGGAATACTCGCTGAAGGATATGAGCAAGCCCATCGGCGTGAGTGCTTATCAGGTCACAAGCAAGCTGCCGGAGGAGCTGGAAAAACAGCTGCCGTCCGTGGAGGATATCCAGAAACGGATCAAGTAAAGCAGCGAAGCCAAAACGGAGGTTTGACAGACGCAGAACGAAAAATATCTGGAGCTGGACGCGCTTGCTGCGCCGGACAGCTATGTCGCGCCTCCGACGAAAGAGAATCTAGCTTACGTCGTCCACTTCCGCAAAACCTGCCAGCGGTACCAGATTGTTTTTGCAAAAGCCGATTCGGATGAACGCAACTTCGTAATCCATATGGCAGAGAAAACATTTTTGCAGAAGCGTGCCTGATTTTGTAGTTGATTGGAGTCATTCCGACAAGACGTGTGTTCATCTATAGTGTAGTGAAAACACAAAAATCAGCACCCATCTTTTAGATGGGTGCTGATTTTTGCTGCAAGGGTCCCGCAACGAACCCGTGGTTCGACCGTCCGGCAATTCCGGGCGCAAGACCGGCAGCGGTATGAAATACCGACGGTTTTGGCCGAAGGTCAAAACAATTGCCGAGACGGCACGGAGGCGGCAAAGCCGCCGGAGTATTCCCGTACCCCGCTCCATGAAAAAACGCCATCCATCCGGATGGCGTTTTTTCTATGTCGCAGTCGCAATCGGGTCCGTAGGGGTCGATGCCCACATCGACCCGGCAGTGTGCACCGTTTTTACGGAAGTTCCCGGCGAATCCGCTCGTGCCCATGGGGCGATGTGGGCATCGCCCCCTACGCAAGACGGGAAGTTTTCAGAAGCCTCGTAGGGGCGGACATCCCCACGCGTTGGGTGCGGAAATTCCGTAGGGGCAGACATCCCCACGCATTGGTTTCGGAAATCCTGTAGGGGGCGGTCGCGGCTTTGTTGCGTTTTTTGCCGGTTTGTGGTATGATAGACGACACGACACCAAACCGGAAAGAAGGCGCGCGCATGCAGCTCGGAACATTTCAGATCGAAAATCCCATCGTGCTGGCCCCGATGGCGGGCGTGACCGACTGGGCGTACCGCTGCATTGCAGCTTCGCTCGGCGCGGACATCACCGTAACGGAGATGGTCTCCTCGCGCGCGCTGGTCTACCATGACAAAAAGAGCCTGTCTCTTCTCCGGAAGACCGATGCGGGTATCTGCGGCGCGCAGATTTTTGGAAACGACCCGTCTGTGATGGCGGAGGGTGCGGCGCTGGCGCTGGAACACTCCGGCGCGGACTTCATCGATATCAACATGGGCTGTCCCATGCCGAAAATCGCCGGAAACGGCGACGGAAGCGCCTTGATGAAGGACCCGGAAAAAGCGGCAAGGATCGTCGAAGCGGTCAAAAAAGCCGTGCCGGTTCCCGTTACAGTCAAGATGCGAAAGGGCTGGGACAAGGGGAGCGTCAATGCGGTCGGGCTCGCCGTCATGTTAGAGCAGGCGGGAGCAAGCGCCATCGCGGTGCATGGCCGGACGAAGACAATGCTCTATTCCGGCGTTGCCGACTGGGACATCATCCACGACGTGAAGGCTGCCGTGTCCATCCCTGTGATTGCAAACGGCGACATTTTTTCGCCCGAGGATGCGGTACGCTGCATGGCGCGGACGAAGGCAGACGGGCTGATGCTTGGCCGGGGCGTGTTCGGAGACCCGTGGCTGCTTTTACAGTGCAAGGCGGCGATCGAAGGAAAGCCTGTCCCCGAGCGACCGCCGTTATCCGAACGCGTGGATACGGCGCTTCATCAGTTCGAGCTCGCGAAAGCGGACAAGGGCGAACACATCGCGTGCTTAGAGGCGCGCAAGCATTTTGCGTGGTACCTGCGCGGCGTTTCTCACAGCGGGTATTATAAGGAACAAATTTCGAAGATTTCCACCATGGACGACATTTCCGCCATTGCCGCCGGCATCAAGCGCGATTTGAGGTAAGCCTATGTCAGAAGAACAACTCATCCGCCGCGCACAGCAGGGCGACAACGGCGCGTTTGAAGAGCTCTTGCTCCTGCACCAGAAAAAGGTCTATAACCTCTGCCTGCGCATGAGCGCCAATCCGGACGACGCATTAGATCTGTCTCAGGAGGCGTTCCTCCGCGCGTGGCGCTCGTTGGGGCAGTATCAGTTTGAGGCGAGCTTTTCCACATGGCTGTTCCGCCTGACGAGCAACATTTGCATCGATTTTCTGCGCCGGAAAAAGCGGCGGCAGGAGACCTCTCTCACCGAGAGCTACGACGACAGCGACGAGGGAGCCGAGCTCTCCGTTCCCGACGCGCAGCCGGGGCCCGAGCAGCAGGCGATAACGAACGAGACGAAAATCGAGCTTGCCCGCGCGATGGAGCAGCTTTCGCCCGAGCACCGGGAAATTTTGCAGCTGCGCGTGATCGAGGATCTGCAATACGAGCAGATCGCGGATATTTTAGGCGTGCGCGTGGGAACGGTGAAATCCCGGCTGGCCCGAGCGCGTTTGTCTTTCAGAAAAATTTTAAAAGCCGGGAACTATTTTGATTCCGCTTCGTCAGAACCAGTAGAAGGCGAGGTGCGTCTATGATCACATGCAATGAAGCGCTGGAGCTGCTGAGCGCGCAGCTCGACGGCGCGATAACGATAGAAGAACAAACCGCTTTGCAGGAGCATCTAGCCGCGTGCCCGGAGTGCCGAAGAATTCAGGGTGAGCTCAAGATGGCAGAAGAAGCGCTGCCTGAGCTACAGCAGGAGCCGCCGAAGCTCCTGCATGATGCGGTCATGCGGGAGATCCGCCGCGAGACGAGACGGAAAAAGGAGCGAAAGCCGCTTCTGCGCTTTGTCGGCGTGATGGCCGCGGCCGCCGCGCTGCTTGCCGTATTGGCGGGGTTCGAGCTTGTAAATCTTCCCGGCTTTGACCACGGCGAGGCTGCCGTCTCGATGGGCGATTCTCTGTTCCCGAAGACGGACAGCGCGAGAAAGTACGCGGAGGAGCTCTCCAAGCAGACCGGCTGCCGCGTCATTCTGGTTGAGCACTGCACGCCGGAAGCACTTGGCGGCGGTTTTGCGAAGCTCGATAACGGCATTTACCGCCGGGAGCTCAGCGAGGCGGAGCTGGATGAGCTGGAAGCGAATTTAGACAGCAGCTACACCATGATCATCTGCGGCGCGAAGGGCGAGGCGGAGGATTCTGCGTACCTTCTGTGCACCGATTGACTTGACATCCCGCGCATTTTATGAAAAAATAGACCTACGCCGCACAACCTACCATTGCCGGTTGTGCGGCGCGAATTTTACACGAAAGCAGGTATCTTCATGAGTGAACAGGAATTTTTGAGCGGGTTTTGCCCCAAGTGCGGCGAGAGTCTGAAGGTACCGGCAAAACTTTCGCAGTTTTCCTGCATGTACTGCGGCGCGCGGCTGACGGCAGACGAGCTGCTGGACAAGCCCGCAGGCTCCGGTTCGATCGCACCGGAGGAGGCGCTTCTGCGGCTGGATGCGGCCAAGAAGCAGCTGCCCGGCTGCGTGCGGAGCTTCCGGGGCTATCAGAAGAAAATTACAAAAAATGAATTTGAGGCCGCTTTTTCTGACGTTTACGCGACGGCGGAGCCGGTCTTCCGCATGCTCGACGAGGCGGTTTCCTCCATGCCGGACGAGACGGATGCGCGGCTTTTAGAGAGCGCGAACGCGTTTTTGGATGCGTTGGAGCTCGACTGGGCGGCCAACCGGAACCGAAACGGTGCGCGGGACGACGACAAGATGGTCATCGCCATTTTCCTGGTGCCCGCCATCCGGAAGCTGGAGCTTCCGACAAGCGAAGCGTTCTGCAAAACCTTGCAGGCCGAGTGGGTGCGCCGGTACCCCAAAACGCCGTTCTACCTGGGAGACTACGAAGCGATCTCCACAGGCTTCCGCAAAAAGCTCTTCGGTCTGTGCTTTATCACGACCGCCGTCTGCGAGGAGCTGGGGAAACCGGACGACTGCGAGGAGCTCACCGCCTTCCGCGCCTTCCGCGACGGGTATTTAAGGGCCTGCCCGGACGGCGAAGCGCTGATTCGCGAATACTATGACATTGCCCCCGGCATCGTCACGTGCATCAATCTGGCCTCCGACCGGCACGAAACGTACCGCGAGATTCGCGACACCTGGCTCGCGCCTTGCTATGACGATCTGCAAAACGGGCGCATGGCTGATTGCAAGGCGCGCTATACGCAGATGGTGCGTACACTGGAGTCGCGCTTCCTTTCGTAGCGCCATCGAATTTTGCGGAAAACCTCTAAATATCGCATAAAATCTCCGGATCTTACGTAAAACCTTCGAATTTTGCGTAGGGGCGGACGACCCTGTCCGCCCTTGGGAACCGGCGAATTCGCCGAGCGTTTTCGCATTTTATAGGTGCATTTTGCCAGGCGGACAGAGGCGTCCGCCCCTACGAACCCAATCGATACAATCTGAAATCACTGAAAAATCCGGCCTGTAGAAACAGCTCTACAGGCCGGATTTCTATTTTCAATAGCCGTATTTTTTCTGCTTGCCGACGAGAAACAGCGCCGTCACAAGGACGGACATGACCTCCGCCGCCACGATCGACAGCCAGATTCCGTCCAGCTTCCAGATGAGCGGGAAAATGAGCACGGCCGCGATCTGGAACACCAGCGTCCGCAAGAACGAAATGAGCGCCGAGGTGAGCCCGTCTCCGAGCGCGGTAAAAAACGATGAGCCGAAGATCGAAAAGCCCGACAGCAGGAACGAGAACGAGAAGATCGAAAATGCGTGCGCTGTCATATCCAAAAGCCCTTCGTCATAGCCCACAAAGAGCTTCGCCAATGGCCTTGCTGCGAGCTCTCCCGCCGCGAACATCAGAACTGCCGTCACGGATAGAACGGTCAAGCCCTTTTTGAGAAGGCCGTGGAGCTCCTTTTTGTTTTCCGCGCCGTAGTGATAGCTTACGATCGGACTCGAGCCCACGCAGTAGCCAATGAAAATTGCGATGAAGATCATGCTCACGTACATGAGAACACCATAGGCCGACACGCCGTCTTCGCCCGCGTAGCGCATGAGCTGGGCGTTGTAGAGCATGCTGACAAGGCTCATGGAAATGTTGCTCATGAGCTCCGACGAGCCGTTGGTGCAGGTCCTGGCAAGCGCCCGTCCGTCAAAGCGGAAGCGCGTGAAGACGAGAAGACTGCCGCTGCGCTGCTTCGCGAAATAGACGAGCGGAACCACGCCGCCGACAAACTGGCTGAACGCCGTCGCGAGCGCCGCGCCCGTAAGTCCCCAGCGGAACGCACCTACAAACAGCGCGTCGAGCGCCATATTGCACACGCCGGCGGCCACGGTCACATAGAGACCCAGCTTCGGCTTCTGCGCCGTGGCAAACAGGCACTGGAAGTAATATTGCAGCAGGTAAAACGGCGTCGCGAGCAAAACGATTCTGCCGTAGAGCACGCAGTTTCGGAGCATTTCTCCCTCCGCGCCGAGAAGCCGGGCGATCGCAGGCAAAAGCGCAATGCCGAGCGCGCCGAGACCGAGGCCCAGCACGGCCGCGCAGACGGTCAGCATTGTGAAAATGCCGTTCGCTGTTTCTGGCTGCTTTTCGCCGAGCTTTTTTGCAATCAACGCGCTGCCGCCGGTTCCGAACATGAAGCCCGGACAGCCGAGGATCATCAGGACCGGCATGATGAAGTTGACAGCGGCAAAGGGCGTTTTGCCTGCGAAGTTCGAGACGAAGAAGCCGTCTACCACGCCGTAGATCGATGTGAAGACCATCATGATGATCGACGGCGCGGTGAAGCGCAGCAGCCGCCGGATGGTAAAATGATCGGATAATTGTATCATTCCGCGTCCTTTCCCAATTGCTTTGCTTTTTCGCGCAGCTCCTTGAGATATTTCTCCGTCAGTCGGAGATAGGCCTCGAGGTCTTCCTTCGGCCACGCGCCGTAGATTTCGTTCTCGGCCGCCAGAAGCCTTCCGGCTGTCCGCGCAGCATAGATCTTCCCGGATTCTGTCAGGCAGACGATCTTGCGCTTTCCGTCGGCCATGCAAAGAAGAATGTGGCCGTCTGTCTCCAGTTTCCGAAGCGCGGAGTTGATGGTCTGCTTGCTTGCGCCGGTCTGGCGGTAGATAGTTGTAAGCGGAATCTGACCGCCCGCGTCCTCGAGTGCGTATAAAATCAGCATGGCGCTGTCCGACAGGCCGAGACGTACCGCGATTTCGTGGTAGACCGCGTCAGTTTCCTCGATCAGATAGTTGATGCGCCGGTTAAATTGCGTGACATTGCCGTCCAAAGGGAAGCCCTCCTCCGTAAAACGCGCCGCTGCGCAGTGAAAGGCATTATAGTACGAATTCGTACCAAAGCCAAGTTAAAAAATTCCCCATCCGGGACGCACCCGGACGGGGAACTGGGGGTAGAGGCGGTTAAAATTACTTTGCGAAAACCTTCTTCAGGCGCGCGAAGCGGGGCAGGCCGTCTTCCTTCTCAAGCTTCGTCTCGCCCTGGATGAGCGGCAGGCAGTAATTTGCGAAGTCGGCGGTGACGTTATTGCCCGAAGCATTGATCCACTCGCGCGGGAACTTCTTCTCGAAGTTCGCAACGTCGGAAAGATCAAAGAGCTTTGCTTCGCACTTGTAGCCGTTCGTGCGGTCGCAGGCGAAGCCGACCATCTTGTCGGTCGTGCCCTTGAGCATTTCCTCGACGGCAGTCTTGCCGGACAGATAGGCTTCGTCGATATCGGTCTGGGACGCGCAGTGCGCGGCGCAGCGCTGCAGAAGCGAGAGCTCAATGCCGCGGACCTTCGCGCCGGTCTTTTCTTTCAGAATGTTGGCAAGCAGCGCCGCAAGGCCGCCCAGCTGTGCATGGCCGAAGCCGTCGGTTGCCGCGGTCTTTGCCTCGGAGACGAAGCGGCCGTCCGCGTAATGGATGCCCTCGGAGACGGCGACGATGCAGTTGCCGTTCTTCTTGTAGCATTCGGACACGTCGGCGATGAACTTGTCCATGTCGAAGTCGACCTCGGGGAGGTAAATAAAGTCGCAGCAGGGCTCTTTCGTGTTGGGAAGCGAAGCCGCAGCCGTCAGCCAGCCTGCGTGGCGGCCCATGCACTCGATGACGGTGATCTGGCCGATGTTGTAGACGCGGGAGTCGCGCGCAACTTCCATGACAGAGGTCGCAATATACTTGGCAGCAGAGGCAAAGCCCGGGCAGTGGTCGGTGCCGAACAGGTCGTTGTCGATGGTCTTGGGAACGCCCATGACGCGGCAGTCGTAGCCGACCTTTTTCATATACTTGGAGATCTTGTTGCAGGTGTCCATGGAGTCGTTGCCGCCGTTGTAGCAGAAATAACGCACGTCGTACTTCTTGAAGATCTCAAGGATGCGCTTGTAGTCGGTGTCGTCGACATCGGGGTCGGCGATCTTGTAGCGGCAGGAGCCGAGTGCGGAGGAGGGGGTATAGGGCAGGCGGTCGAGCTCTGCGCGGTCTTCCTCGTCCATGCACAGAAGCTGGTCGTCCAGAACGCCCTTGATGCCGTGGTACGCGCCGTAGACCTTCGTGATGCAGTCGGAATCAAGCGCGGTGCGGATGACGCCGTAAGCGGACGAATTGATAACGGAAGAAGGGCCGCCGGACTGGCCGATAATCAGGGAACCTTTTAAAGCAGTAGACATGAAACAAACCTCCAGACGAAAAAATACGTTGAATAAAAATACTGAACAAAGAAAATATAACATAAAACAAAGAAATTGTAAATTCACTCTATTGCAAAAATAATGGAAGAATGCTAGAATCTTTTGTAGAATTTGATATGAATAAGGAGATGTCCAATATGCCACTGGTTACTTCTACCGAAATGTTCAAGAAAGCCTACGACGGCGGCTACGCCATCGGCGCTTTCAACGTCAACAACATGGAAATCGTGCAGGGTATTACCGAGGCCTGCAAGGAAGAAAAGGCTCCTGTCATTTTACAGGTGTCGAAGGGTGCGCGTGCCTACGCGAACCACACCTACCTCGTCAAGCTCGTCGAGGCGGCTGTCATCGAGTGCCCCGAAATTCCGATCGTTCTGCATCTGGACCACGGCCCCGACTTTGAGACCTGCAAGGCCTGCATCGACGGCGGCTTTACCTCCGTCATGATCGACGCGTCCTCCAAGCCCTTCGCTGAGAACATCGAGATCACGAAGAAGGTCGTCGAGTACGCACATGACCACGGCGTGGTCGTCGAGGCCGAGCTCGGAACGCTCGCCGGTATCGAAGACGACGTGAAGGTCGCCGCACACGAGGCCTCCTACACCCGCCCCGAAGAGGTCGAGGAGTTCGTCACCAAGACCGGCTGCGACTCTCTGGCCATCGCCATCGGCACGAGCCACGGCGCTTACAAGTTCAAGCCCGAGCAGTGCACCCGCAACGCCGAAGGCATTCTCGTTCCGCCTCCCCTGCGCTTTGACGTCCTCGAAGAGGTCTCCCGCCGTCTGCCCGGCTTCCCGATCGTTCTGCACGGTGCTTCGTCCGTTCCCCAGAGCTTCGTGAAGATCATCAACGAAAACGGCGGCAAGATGCCCAACGCTGTCGGCGTTCCCGAGGACCAGCTGCGCCAAGCTGCAAAGCTCTCCGTCTGCAAGATCAACATCGACTCCGACCTGCGTCTTGCCATGACCGGCACCATCCGCGAGTTCTTCAACGAGCATCCCGACAAGTTTGACCCGCGCGAGTATCTCAAGCCCGCCCGCGCCAACATCAAGGAGCTCGTCCGCCACAAGCTGCGCGACGTTCTCGGCTGCGCCGGTAAGGCCTAATCGAATCGTACTCCCAAAGCGACCCGGATCTCCGGGTCGCTTTTTGTGTCGCCAAACCGCTCATACAGACAGACATACCTACGGGTTTTCTGAAATCTCTCAGTTTATGCGTAGGGGTCGATATAGGCCGTCCGCCCCTACGAACAGGTCTGAACGGTTTGTAATCATAACCACCGGCCGTGCCGGTGGTTTTCTTTATACAAAAAAGCCGCCCGCCTGTTATAAACCATAACAGGCGGGCGACTTTGTTATTGAATTTCCGGGAGAGGACCCCAGCACTTTGGCCAGATGTCTTCCAGCAGCAGATTTGCGATATGGACCGCGAGCTCCACGGCCAATGCGGCGCACAGGCAAATCACAGCCGCACGCAAACCCTTCTTTCGGCGCAGCAGCATTCCAAAAACCACCATTGTAGCCAAATCCAGGCCCAGAAGCAGCTCGGTCAGCGGAAGCGTCATGGCTCTTCCTCCCTCATGTGTTCAGTGATGGTAAGCCGCGTCGAGGAAAATTGCAGTGAGCAGCAGATAGCCGGCCAGCGCGATTGCGATGACGCTGCATACGCAGATCACGGCGATCCGTGTGCTCTTTTTTCTGCGCAGCTTTTTGGGGAGCAGCGCCAGCGCGGCGAGATCGAGAACCAGAAGCAGACAGGCAAGTCCGACCGGCATTGCTTACACCTCCTCTTCCTGCGCCTTTGCGGGCGCGATGGGGTTCGTCTCGTCGATGATGTCAAGCATCCGGCGCAGATTTTCCTGTAGGTTTTTCCGGACGGCCTGCGTGTCATTTGCATGTTTCTCGGGCACAAAGAAGTTCCGGCCAGTGCGGACAGCCATCGACACGCGGCCATCGCAGCAGAAGGTCACAAAGAACGCGCCAGGGCTGGCATTCGCGGCGGCGAGGATCTTCTCCTGCATCCGGGGTGTCAGCGTCAGAAGCGCAGCATCGGCGTTGTCCGTCTTGACCGTAAAGCGCTTGTCGAAGGCTTCGTTTTCCGTTTTCACGTCGGCGTAGCGGAGAAGGCCATCCACCTTGCCGCGCGGCGTGATGGCAAAGCCGATGGGAAACGCGTGGCCGACCTTGCAGGTGAGCATCAGGCCCTGCCAGACCTCTTTTTCCGTCGAGCGCTCCATGCCCGTTTCTTCCTCGCGGTAGGTGTCTGTCTGCATCAGCCGGACGTTTCCGAGCAGAACCTCTACTCCACGATACTTCGCCGTGACCTTGTCGCAGCCATCGACATAATGGAAATCCTGATGCAGAAGCAGCTGCATGGCGTCAATATCCTGTCTCGTCAGGCGCTCGTTTGTCTGAAGCGCCGCCGAATCAAACACGCCCTTTAAGGCCGGCAGGATCGCCGCGCCCTCGAGCTGCTCGTGCTTTTCCTTTGCTGCGCGCGCACCCTGCCGTTCGCCGACCAGCGTCAGCACGATCCCAAGCACGATCACCACCACGGATTTTGACCAGAACCCCACAGCCACCAGCACCAGTCCCAGCCCGCCGACAACCTTCCATCCCTTTCCCATAAAATCCTCCTAATAAAGTCAGTGATCCAAAACCCGCACAGAGTCCCGAATCCAACAAAAACCTCGCAGAGTTTTGCGCCCGCAGGCGCAAAATAAATTTTCAATCTATTTTATCCGGCGGCTCCGCCGACCGGAAAAATTCCACTCGCCTTGCAAGTGTAGAATTTTTGTTCCTTCGGGACAAAAATTATGCGCGCAGTCGAGGTGCATCCTTTTGCCAGAGAAGCAGCAGCTTTTCTGGCAGGCGTCTCGCTTCCGGGCGCGGGCTGCCTGATTCCCGCGCCCGGCTGCCGGTCAAAAGGCTCGCCGCCCCTGCTCTGCCATGGTCATAAGCTCGTCATGGCTGAGCTCCACAGAGCCGAAGCGAACAAAAACGCCGTTGGTTTCCGCGCTCTTCCAGACCTCGGGGTGCCGAAGCGAGCGGAAGCGGATCGAATCCAGATGCGGCTTCATGTCCAGCAGCAGACGACTTCCAGAGGTAAAATCGATCAGCAAAACAAAGTCGTCCAGCGGCTCGACCGCCTGAATATACTTCCGATACATCTTCCAATCCCCCTTTGATCCGGCAACAAAGGAAATCCACCGTACGATGTTATTGTACGGTGGATTCTTCAAAAACGCTATTAACTAAAGTTAGTAGTTTTCAAAAAGGGCGATGAGCGCGCGGCGCTTTTCCTGCGCAGAGCCGCTAAGCTGTAATTTGGAATAGATGCGGTTGATGTACTGCTTGACGGTCCCCTCGGAGAGATAGAGCGCTTCGGCAATCTCGCGGTTCGTCCTCCGTCCGGCCATGAGCCGCGCCAGAGACAGCTCCCGCTCGGAGAGCTCCCGCAGCGCCGGGTGCAGTTTCTGCATCTCGCCGGAGGCTTGCCTCGTGGAGAGCCAGCGCTTTGCGCACGCGCAGATTTCCTCCAAAAGAGCCGACGGCTTTTCGCGGCCGAGCGATTCATAGTGTGCCATCAGGTACGGCGCGTTCTCGGCAAAGGGGAGAAGGAAGTGATCGGGCTCCGCGTCACAAAGCAGCGCCTCCAGAAGCCGCCTTGCCTCCGCGCGGTTTCCGAGCATCTCGTAAGCGCTTGCGGTCTGAAGGCGGATATGCAGCGCGACGAGCGCATAGTGAAGCTTATCGCACACCGTGAGCAGCGCCTCGCTCCGTCCGATCACACGCGCATACTCGCCCTGCGCCAGCAGCACCTGGTTCTCAACGAGCTCCATCATGGGCCTTCCGGGGGCAAAATAGTTGACCGTGTCGAGCTGGTGCAGCCGGAAGACCTCCGGGATACGCGCGGTGTCCTGAATCAGGGCGTAGTAATAGGCATAAATCGCATCTAACATATTGAGCAGCACCACGTCGTGCCGCGCCTGAAGAGATTGCTTGCGGCTTTCCATGTCAAGAAGCCGTCCCTTTCCCGCCGCGAGCCGCAGCCGGAGCTGAAGAAAATTGCAGCAGAGCGCCATGTTTTCCTGCCCGCTGCCCGCAATTTTCGTCCGCGCGCACTCGATGCCGATCTCTGCCTCGTGGAGCCTTCCCTGCATGAAGCTGGCCTCCGCTGCCATGACAAGCTCCGCACCAAGGCCGTGGCCGTTCGTGATCCGATAGTAGTGCGGCATGCACTCGTTCATCTCATGGAGCTCCTTTTGCAGCTCCCCCGGCGCGCGGTAGTACATCATAAGGACCGACGGAGAGCCGAACGTCCAGCTGCCCGCCTGAATTGTCACGGCCGAGCGCGTCATCTGGCGGCTGGCGCTTCGGTGCAGGCGGCTCATTTCGGTGATATCGTTATAGGAAAGGAAGCTCATGATGAGGTCGCATTCGCCAAGAAGGTTCCCTCGTTCCTCTGCCGTCATGTCCGGGCTTTCCGCGATCGCGCGCGTGAGAAGCTCCTTCATTTGCAGCATCTTCGGAATCTGCCGCCACGTAAAAAGCCGCCGCATCAGAACCAGAAGCGCCGTCGGGTGGCGCATCAGGACCTCCGCCGGGCACGCGTCCAGCCGCGAAAGCAGATCCTCCGGCGCAATGGCAGAAAGCAGGTTCCCCGCGTCCTTTTCAATGATTGCAAGCGCCGCGTCGTTATTTGCGGACATCCGGTATGCGTCCAACGCGTGCAGATACTGCCCGTGCGCGCCGTACCAGTCGCCGAAGCGGTTCCAATAGGCCGTCTGCGATGCCTCCGGCAGCGTGTGGAATTTCCGGGTGGCGCACTCTTTCATCATGTGATGGAAGCGGTAGTTTTTTGAGTCCGGCAGGCGCGTAACGAACGCATTCTGGCCGGTCAGGTCCTGAAGGATCCGGCTGGTTTCCTCATTTTCCGTTACAAAGCGCGCCATATCCTCGGTCAGCTCGTCGGCCAGGCCCATCACCGCCAGAAATTCCTGCCGCTCGGGCGGAAGCGGGTCGATCATAGCGGCGGTGAACATCTCGAAAATGTCGGAGCTTCCGTCCGGCAGGCTCCCCCGCTCGGAAAGCGCGCGCAGATTCAGATAGATGGCCGAGAACCAACCCTCGCTCGAGCGAAACAGGTTTTCCAGCTGCTGCTCGGAGAGCGCCGCGCCGCACTTGTGGGTGTAGATGGCAAGCTCCGTGTGATTGAGCCGCAGCTGCTCCATGCCGATCTGGTTGAGGTTTCCGCCGAGGCGCACGATCTCGCCCGCGGGCAAGAATCGGTCGCGGCTGGCGACGATCAGATGCGCGTTTTCGGGCAGGCGCGTGCTGATGCGGCAGATGAAGCGGACGGCGCGCTCATCGCGCAGGAGATGGAAATCGTCCAAAAAGAGATAGTAGGATGTTTTCCCGGATGAAAACGTCCGGCAGAGCTCCTCCATCACGCGCCCGGCGCTGGCCTCGTCGCCCGGGAAGTCGAATGCATCCAGCACATCGAGCCCCGCGTACCGGAAGGCGTCCTGCGCGCTTCGCCATAAAATGGGGATGCTTCCCGAGTAGATGCTCATACGGATGGCGACGGCCTTGCCGCCCTTCGTCTTTTCGGCGAGGAACCAGTTGATGGCCGTCGTCTTGCCGTAGCCCATGGGGGCGACCACCGTCGTGAGCGCGCAGCGCGCAATCGGGCGCAGGCACTCCTGCACACGCTCGGAAATATAGATCGTGTTGAAGCTCGGCTTCCGCTTTGGCATGGCGTCCTCTTTCTTCCGCGGCTCGCGGCACTGCATGTTTTTTCTATTTTATCACACATTGCGCCGCCTGTCATCCCCGCTGTGTGTCGGGTGTCACGTCATATGCAGCCCCGATTCGCGTTCGTAGCGGCCGATGCCCATATCGGTCCGGCAAAACGCACGTACAAAACACGAAAATCTGCAACGAATTCGAAACGTCCCAGGGGCGGACAGAGTCGTCCGCCTCTCCGGATTTTTTGGAGATTTCCCGGTTATGCGTAGGGGCCGATGCCCACATCGGCCCAACGGATTGCACCGTTTTTCAGAAAATTTTTGGCGAATTTGTTGATGTCAAATGGGGCGATGTGGGCATCGGCCCCTACGCAAAAATCGGAAGCAGGCAGATTTTTAGAGGCAGCTTTAGAGCAGCTCATAGAGTTTCTGGGCGCGGCGGCACTCGTCGAGCGCGATTTCCCGCAGCGTGCAGGCTCTGGCTCCGGCGAGCGGTGCGTATGTTGTTTCAAAGGATTTCGCAGAACTACGGTCTGCTCCGCTCCCGCGAGACGGGCGAAATTCTCTCGATGGCGCCAAACTTTGATATGCTGCCCACGAGCGAGAATATTGACACGATGTTTGCGGAAACATTTGACGCTGGCTTGAGAGGCATTGACCCTGACCGCGCGGAGCTGTACCGCATCTGTGAAGAAAACGACGTCGGCATCACGGTCATGAAGGGCTTTGCCGGCGGCAGACTGTTTGACGAAAAGCGTTCTCCGTTCGGCGTGCGCCTGAGTCCGGTGCAGTGCATTCACTACGCGCTGACGCGTCCGGCCGTCTCCGCCATTCTATGCGGCTACGACACCAGGGAACAGGTCGATCAGGCAGTGGCTTATGAAACCGCGCTTGATGCCGAGAAGGATTACGCGTCGGTGCTTTCCAGCGCGCCGTTCCACTCCTGCCGCGGAGCTCTTTGGGTGCGGAAAAACGATAGAACATCATACAAAAAAGAAAACGGGGGCGAAAAGAAATTTTCTCTTCGCTCCCAATGGTTCCGGCGCTACATGGTCATCTGCTGCGCCTTTTCGCGCCTGATTTCCTGCTCCGCCAGCCGTTGGCGGTTATAAAGCAGCAAATCCCGCGTCTGTGCATAAAGGTCGCAATTTCCGGACTCGAAAACTGCCACCAGATACTTTTTCTTTTTGTATGTGTCATAGATGCCTTGTAAGCCGGCGCACAGAACCGGGTCTGACTTTTCTGCATTCGTCAGCCAAATCTCAACCAGCTTCCGCTCATCTTTGACGGTCATTTCCATGGCCTCACGCTCCTTATGGGTATGATTTCCGCATTTCCCCTGTTTTCATACCAATCTGGCCTTCTGGATGCAAAAATGCGGATAAAAAAGCAGCAAGACGCGTCTTGCTGCTTTCATGCCTGTCTGGTGCAGGTATTCAGTTTCTAGCTTAATTGGATCGCGAGTTGCACTGGAAAGCAATTATTTTTTATTTCTATCTTTTTCGCAAATTTTTCAGTGTTTTTACAACTAACTGCAACACCGTGAAACAAATTACACGTCAAGCTGGAACCGTTACAAGCAAATGTTGATGGATACGTCTAAAATCCGGCTAATTGCATAGAGGTTCTGGAGCGTGGGGAGGTTTTTGCCCTTCGGCCAACGATAAATCGCCTCAGCCGATGTGTAGCCCAAATATAGCCGCAACTCAGATTTCAGGATTTCATGTGCTTCCAAGTGAGAGCAAATGTTCCGGCCAGTTGCCCGGACATCAATTTCCGGGCAGTGGGCGGCGAACAGCCATGTGTGCCCTTTCAAAATTGCCTGTAAACGCGCCTCTAACTCATAACCGCTGGATGATCCCGGCAGATACGCAGAAGCCGGCGGAAACTGCACTGCAGCAAATCAATGAGAAGAAATACGATGCTGAACTGACTGCCGCCGGGGTCAAGACAATTTATAAATACGGCGTGGCTTTCAGTGGGAAAAAGGTTGAAGTTGCAGTAGAATGAGAGATGGAAATTCATGTGGTTATATGTACCTATCGCTGTTTGAATCCCGCCCTTATTGGCCTCATGGGCACAGAGTAAATCGTCCGTATCCATTGCCGTGCAATGGATACGGACGATTCGTTTCCATGATTCATCCCTCTCGGATACCTACGGTCACAACTCTCGTTTTCGGCGTTATGTACTAACTCCACCCATTTCGTTTGGCCAAATCGTCCATTGCGGCACAAAACCGCTCCCACGGTGTCAATGCTGTCTGCAACGGGTCGCCCTCGCGGATACGGAGGGTGCGGCGGATTTCCTTGGGGATAACGACCCGTCCGAGGTCGTCAATGCGGCGAACGATTCCTGTTGCTTTCATATCGAAATCTCCCTTGTCTGTTAAATACTACATGGCTATTGTTTGCCGTGCGCAGGAGATTATGCAGAATTCTGCGCCTGCGCGGCTGCGCGCGGGATTGGAAAAAAGCTGCATATCCGGCAAAATGAGGCGCGGACATGCAGCTTTTCGTGGTTTAAAACAAAAATTTTGATGCGCGATACGGAGCGAAACGTCCGTGTTGCCGGGGTTCTGATAGCGCGCTGCCGGAACAAGCGGGTCAGTCGGCCGGTGCGTCCAGCTTTTTCACATAGTTGAGCATATTCGTCTGCTCCATGGAGCGGTTGAGGTGCTCTGCCATGTGGGTCTTGGCAAGTTCGGAGTTTCTGGCCTCGATCGCCGCGACGATTTTAAGATGCGCCGTACAGCCGTCTGCGCCCAATACGGAGACGTTCTGCACCATCATCGTGTGGATATACGGCCGGAGCATCTGAAAAACGGCCCGGATGGCGGCGTTCTGCGAGGCCTCGGCCAGAAGCAGATGGAACGCCTCGTCGGCCTCCGCCATCTCCGATTCCCGCTCGGCGCGCTGCATCTGAAACGAGAGCTCGCGCAGATGGTCGATCGTCTCCTGCCCGGCTCTCTGGGCGGCCAGACCCGCGATCTCTGTCTCCAGGATCCGGCGCAGCTCAAAAAAATCTGTCCGGCTGATGGAAGCGCCCTGAAAGGAAAGCGCTGTCTCCCCTGACGGCGCGCCCGGACAGACAAAGGAGCCCTTGCCCTGATGCGTCCGGATGAGCCCCTGCGCCGCAAGCTGGCCAATCGCGCTGCGCACGGAAAGGCGGCTTGTGGAAAACTCGCGGCAGAGCTCCGCCTCCGAGGGCAGCTTCTGGCCGGGGATATATGCGCCGGACCGAATACGATCTTTGAGGCAGCGCGCAATTTCTTCGTACTTGTTCATGGTTGTCTCCCAATCTTGTATTACAAGTATAGTGTACGGCAATCCCACCGCTTTGTCAAGATTGCAGATTCTTTTAAAAACAGTTTGACAGGATTGGAGAAACAGGGTATGATAAGAACAAAGGCGTTGGAAACGCTGCTTGTATGACATGTAAAACGACTATTTTGAATTTGGAGGTATTCCCATGAAAATTGTTGTTCTGGACGGCTACACGGAAAACCCCGGCGATCTGAGCTGGGCCGGGCTTGAAGCGCTGGGCGAAGTTACGGTTTATGACCGCACGGCCTACGCAGAGTCTCCCCTGATTGCCGAGCGCATTGGAGACGCCGAGATCGTGGTCATGAACAAGACACCCATCTCGAAGGAAACAATTGACAAGTGCCCGAATATCAAACTGATTGCGGTTCTGGCCACGGGCTACAATGTCGTCGACTACAATTACGCCAAGGAAAAGGGTATTCCCGTCTGCAACGTCCCGACCTACGGCACGGCGTCGGTCAGCCAGTTCTCCATTGCCCTGCTGCTCGAAATTTGCCACCACATTGGCCACCACAGCGAATCTGTTCATGCGGGCAACTGGGCCAATAACACCGACTGGTGCTACTGGGACTATCCGCTCATCGAGCTCGAAGGCAAAACGATCGGCATCATCGGCTTCGGCCGCATCGGTCAGGCAGAAGGCCGCGTCGCGAAGGCGCTCGGTATGAACGTTCTGGCGTACGACCTGTATCCGAATGAGTCCGGCAAGGCTATTGCCGAGTACGTTGACCTCGATACGCTGTTTGCAAGAGCGGACGTGATCACGCTCCACTGCAACCTCACCCCGGAAAATACCGGCATGATCAACAAGGATACGATCGCCAAGATGAAGGACGGCGTGATTCTCATCAATAACGCCCGCGGCCAGCTGATTGTCGAGCAGGACGTTGCCGACGCGCTGAACTCCGGCAAGATGGGCGCTGCGGGTCTGGACGTTGTCTACACCGAGCCGATTAAGGCCGATAACCCCCTGCTCCAGGCAAAGAATTGCATCATTACTCCGCACATCTCTTGGGCGCCCAAGGAGAGCCGCCAGCGAATCATGGACATCACGGTCGACAATGTCAAGGCGTTCTTAAACGGCGCGCCGCAGAACGTTGTGAACAAGTAAGAAGCCATGGGTGTGAGAGAAGACGCAAAAAGAATCTGGCAGGCGGCGATTTCCGCCGTGCAGCCGGACAGTGCGGTCAGACGGGCACTGGAAAATGCCAGCCTGACCGAGCGTATCCACCTTGTCGCGATCGGCAAGGCGGCGTGGTCGATGGCAAACGCGGCGTTTGAAGCGCTGGGTGATACAATTTTGGACGGCGTTGTCATTACCAAATACGACCACAGCCGGGGGCAAATCGGAAACTTGCAGATTTTCGAAGCCGGCCACCCCGTCCCGGATGAGAATTCCTACCGTGCCACACGCGCAGCGATGGAGCTCGTCAGGCCGCTTGGGAAAGACGATACGGTGCTTTTCCTCGTTTCCGGAGGCGGCTCGGCGCTTTTTGAGTGCCCGCTGATTCCGGAAGCGGAAATGGCCGACGTGACAAAGCAGCTTCTGGCCTGCGGGGCAGACATCGTGGAGATGAACACCATCCGCAAGCGGCTGTCCGGTGTGAAGGGCGGAAGGTTCGCGGAGCTCGCGAGCCCGGCCAAGGTCTTTGCCATTGTGCTCTCCGATATTCTGGGCGATCCACTCGATATGATCGCCTCTGGCCCTGCGTATCCGGACAGCTCAACGTGCGAGGATGCGATGCGGATCGCGGAGAAATACGGCCTGCGGCTATCGGATACCGCGCGTGCACTTTTGCAGAAGGAAACGCCGAAGACGCTTTCGAACGTGGAAACGCAGATCACGGGCTCGGTGCGCGAGCTCTGCGCGGCGGCAGAAAAAGAGGCAGCCCAGCTGGGGTATACCTGCCAGCTGCTGACCGACTGCCTGTGCTGCCAGGCGCGCGAGGCCGGAAGCTTTTTGGCCAGCATCGCAAAGACGTACGCGGGTACGGAAAAATCCCTCGCCTTTTTAGCGGGCGGCGAGACGGTCGTGAAGCTCACGGGCAAGGGGCTTGGCGGACGCAATCAGGAGCTGGCACTCGCTGCCGCGCCCGGCATTTCGGGCCTACGCGATACCGCCGTTTTCTCCTTCGGCTCGGACGGCACCGACGGCCCCACCGACGCAGCGGGCGGTATGGTCGACGGCGAGACGGAAGGAAAGCTCCGCGCGCTCGGCCTCCGCACGGCGGACGTGCTGCAGGACAATGACTCGTACCACGCGCTCGAGAAGGTCGATGGCCTCATCGTCACCGGCGCAACCGGCACAAACGTCAACGACCTTGCCATGGTGCTCATTCGCCGATGATTTTGCACGTATGCCCTTCAGCACATCCCGATATGCCGGGGAGCGAAACGAGTGCTGATTGCCATGAAAAAACGCCATCCATCCGGATGGCGTTTTTTCTATGTCGCAGTCGCAGTGGGGTCCGTAGAGGTCGATGCCCACATCGACCTGGCAGCATGCACCATTTTTACGGAAGTCCCCGGCGAATTCGTTGGTACCCATGGGGCGATGTAGGCATCGCCCCCTACGCAAAGACGGGAAGATTTCAAAAGGCTCGTAGGGGCGGACGACCCTGTCCGCCCGGCAAAAAGCACTTTTGAAACGCGAAAATCTTCGGCGAATTCGATGGTACCCAGGGGCGGACAGAGTCGTCCGCCCTTACGCCAAATTGACGCATTACTTCTTGATCGAAAGCTCCAGCATTTCGAGCGCGGGGCGGAGCTGGTTGTAGAACTCGAGCCCCGTTCTTGCGGCGGGGACGCGCGTAACGTACCACTCACAGGGCTCCATCTCCGTATCGCCCAAGCGGCGGGCGAGCTCCGGCCCCATTCCGATGGCCATCGCGTAGGGAAGGAGCTTGTAAAAATACTGGCCGTCGCGCGAGAGGAGCATTTCCATGTGCCGCGTGGAGAGCTTTTCTAAGCCCTTGCGGAAGCCGAGGCTCTGCGAGATGAGCTGTGTGCCGAGCTCCGTGCGCCGCCCGCCGTGGAGCGTGAGATAGCCGCACAGAAAGCTCATCCCTGTCGCAGCCAGCATCGGAAGCCCGCTGCCGGAGAGCTGCGAGGAGACCAGCAGCACCAGCGCACAAGCTGCCGACAGAACCATCCCGGGAATATTTCCCAGATAGAAGAACCGCCAGATGCGCGCCGTGAGCAGGCTCAGGAATGCGCCTGCAATCAGGCACAGCGCCAGAACCAGTCCCCGCGCGGGCATGGTGGGAAGGATCTGGCTCATCGTGGCAAGCGACGCAACGCCCATCGCGAGCGCGCACAGGCCCTTCATGATACGCGGATTGCCGCTCGTGCGCGCGTAGAGCCGCTTGTCCCAGTACCGCTCGATGGCGCGCATGGCCTGTTGGGCTGTCTTTTTATAAGGAAGGCTCGCGCCGTCGCAAATTTCGCCCCGGGCAAAAAGTGCCGAGAAAATCTTGTATTCCAGCCGCTTGCGCTCGTTGCCCATGATGACCTGCCGGTGCAGAAGCACGTGGCCCTTTTCGTCCATCTCGATCGTGAGGTAGCCGAGGGCTGCCCAGTGGCAAATGAGCATGTTGAAGTCTGGCGCGCCGCCCGCGAGCAAATACGGAAGATCGCTCGGAGCTGCCGCGTCCGGGGGAGCCGTGCGGCTCGATACGCGAAGGGGCCTCGAGCGAAGCGTCAGCGCCCAGTATAAAAGCGCGAGCGCGCTGAACACGATCACAAGCGCCGTCTCCACCCAGCCGGAAGACCAGCTGGCATAGCGGCCCGCAAAGTACCCCTCGCCCACGTCCAGCGTCATCGCCAGCGACTCGTGGTCCTTGAGCGCCGTCGAGATCGTGCCGCCGATCATGCCCTCGCGGACGGTGAAGTTCATGTAGTCCTCGATCACATCGCCGTAGTATCCGCTTGTAAAGGTAGGGTAGCCCTCAAAGGCGGCGGGAAGGGTGATGGTAAAATCGTAATTGTTAATTGCCCAGTTCCACTTCGGCGCAAGCAGTGGCAGCGTCAACGTCTGGATTTTATCCTGCTCGGAGACAAGCCCGGAGACGGTATAGCTGATGGTAAAGGTCCGGCTTCCGGCAAAGCCGCCGTTTGACGAGAGAACGAGCACCGTATAGCCGTCCTGGGTCGTCTTTTTGTATTTGTAGCCCGCGACGCTGATGCGCTTGGCCCCCGCCGCCAGCGGAAGCTCGATCGTGTCCTCCGTGCCCGCAATGTCAATGGTCACGGTCTGGGTGATCTGGCAGCTGCCCGCCGCGTCTACCACACAGTCGGTCTTCATATCGGTAATGACACTTGTGTCCGCCGCGCCCGCCGTCACGCACAGCGCCAGCGCGCACACGATCACCAGAAAAAGTGTGATGATCCGTTTCGTCTTCTCCACCTCGCTCTGCTGTGTATTTGGTGTATTCGGTAACAAAATACCACAAAATGCGCGAAAATGCAACCGTCCTCGCGGCCTCATACGCGGGAATCTGCAAGCGCTGGCGTGTCCATCGCAAGAACACATTGATTTTGGTGAGACACGGCCATGTCTCACAGGTTTTTCCGGGAAAACCCGTTGATTTCCATACAAAAATACGATATGATGGCTTTGGAGAGTGCGCCGTCCGTTAAGCGGGCAGCACGTGCGGCGTACAGGATGAAGAGTAAGGAGTTACATCTTATGATTATTACACAGAAAAAGCCTCTGGAAGAGGTTCTGGCCATGGTTGGCGATGCGAAAACCGTCGCCGTCATCGGCTGCGGCCTGTGCGCGTCCACCTGCCAGACCGGCGGCGCGCCCGAGGTCGAGGCGATGAAGAAGACTCTGGAAGAAGCGGGAAAGACCGTCGTCGTGACGGATGTGGCCGACGCGTGCTGCATGAAGCTCGGCGTGCGCGCCAAGTGTAAGGCGATCTCAGCTGCCGCGCCGGAGTGCATCGTCTGCATGTCCTGCGGCGACGGCGTACAGACCATCGCGAAAAACTGCACGGGTATCCCCGTCTATCCCGCCAACAATACGATGTTCCTCGGCGAGGTCGCGCGCGTGGGCATCTGGGAGGAAGCGTGCAAGATGTGCGGCGACTGCGTGCTCGGCACGACGGGCGGCATCTGTCCCATCACCCAGTGCGCCAAGAGCCTTGTCAACGGCCCCTGCGGCGGCCAGAAGAACGGCAAGTGCGAGGTGAACCCTGAAAACGACTGCGCGTGGATCCAGATCTACAAGCGCCTCGAGCAGCTCGGTCAGCTCGACAAGCTGTCCATGACGCGGCCGGACAAGGGCTATGAGAAGGTCGCGTATCCGAGAACGATCAACCAGAGGGGGAAGAAGGCATGAGCAGATTAAAAGAAGCACTCGAAAACGGTCAGTTCGGCGTGACTGCCGAGATGGCGCCCCCGAAGGGCTATGATTTTACGGAGCAGCTGGAGGCAGGTAAGTTACTCGCACCGAAGGTTCACGCTGTGAACGTCACGGATATGCAGTCCGCGTCTTTGAAAGCGTCCTCGCTCGGCCTTTGCATCGCGCTTAAAAACGCTGGCGTGGAGCCGATCTTGCAGATGACCGGCCGCGACCGCAACCGCATGGCCATTATGGCAGACGTTTTGTCCGCGGCCAGCTTCGGCATTGATTCTGTTCTGGCGCTCACGGGCGACCATCCCGTCGTCGGCGACTGCAAGGACGCAAAGCCGGTGTATGACCTGGACTCCGTCGGCATTCTGAACATGCTCTCGCGCATGGAGCAGACGAACTGCGACTGCGGCGGCAACGAGCTCGCAGGCGGCGCGCCGAAGCTCTACAAGGGCGCTTCCGTCACGCCGGTCTACGACCCGATTTTCCTCCAGATCAACAAGCTCCGCCAGAAGGTGGAGGCGGGCGCGAGCTTCGTGCAGACGCAAGGCATTTTTGATCTCGACGCGTTCAAGCGCTTTTTGGAACAGGTCGATGCGGCTGGCATCCAGACGCATGTCATGGCCGGTATCATCCCGCTCAAGTCCGCCGGTATGGCGCGGTACATGAACGAGAACGTGCCCGGTATCGCCGTGCCGCAGGAGATGATCGACCGTCTGGCAGCCGCCGCCGAGGAGGGCAAGGCCAAGGGCGTCAAGGGCCTTCCGATGAAGCTCGGCATGGAAATGGCCGCCGAAATGATCGCGAAGATCAAAGACGAGCATCTGTGCGACGGCGTGCACATCATGGCGATCGGCGCAGAGAAGAACGTTCCCGCGATTCTCGATCTGGCCGGTATCACCATCTGAATACGCATCTTACAAATGGGCTCCCGCTTTTTGCGCGGGGGCTCATGTTTCTGTAACGGGAAAATCTTAAAAATTTCCGCAAAGCTATTGTGCGCCCACCGTTTTTCTGCTATACTGTTGGCACACATGCCAACGTACACCAAACCGAACCCAACCAATCAAAAAGGGAGGACTCTGTATGATGAAAAAACGACTGCTCTGCGCCCTGCTGCTTCTCGCGCTGGCGCTCTCGCTGCTGCCGACCGTCGCGCTGGCGGACGATGCGTACACAGCCGGTACGGCGGAAGAACTGCAAAGCTTGCTTGGACAACGCAAAACTCCTATCAAGCTGACCGACAACATCAACCTGAAAGGGCAACCGCTGACGATTTCCGGCGGCAATATCACAATCGATATGGCCGGGCACACCATCTCCGGTGGGGAACTGACCGTAGATGTGCGCGAAACACGCCCTCTGAATCTGACCGGCGAAGGCGTGATCGACTGCCCGGCAACACTGAACGGAACCATCCGAGGCGACGCGGAGTTCCAGCAAGAAGTCACGCTCGCGCCGAATGATGTATGCAAGATTTATGGCGGCTCCTTTTATGGGAAAATAACAACGCGCAGCAGTACCGACGCGGTTGTGGTCAATGGCGGGACGTTTTACAACACGGTAAGCACTGCGGGGTACAACAGCGTAACTGTATATGGCGGCGTGTTCCACGAAGACGCATACTTTCTCTGCGGAGCCGGCCAGAGCAATGTATTTGGCGGTGTTTTTTACAAAAATGTACAGGCCGCTGGTAGCAACGGAAGCACGAACAATATTTGGGCGGGCATGTTCTTCGATACCAGCGTGGCGTCTCAGTTTGCCGAGGGCACGGTAAGCATGAACGTAATTTTTCACGCAAACGGCGGCATTTTTAACGCAAACGGCGGCGCCTCGGAAACTGTCACGGCAAAAGCCGTCGCAAATCGTACGCCTGAGTATTCAGCGCTCATTGCCCCGCCGAAGCCCCTCCCCACAAAAGACGGCTACGTCCTCACCGGCTGGTACACAGATTCGGTTGGCGGAACGTCGTTTATGTTTGATCAAAAATGGACCGTCGGCATGATCGAAGAGCAGCAGGATCGGACGATCACGCTCTATGCGCGCTGGGAAAAAGCGCCGGAGGAACCCGAAGAGACGGATTCGTTCCCCGCGCTGGCGGCGGGCGCGCTTCTGCTGGCAGGGGACGACAACCCCTTCCGCGACGTGCGCGCGATCGACTGGTTCTATGACGATGTAATGTACGCCTACGACCGGGGGTTGATCACCGGCACGGCCTACGGCAAGTTTTCGCCCAAGGATAGCTTCACGCGCGGCATGCTGCTGACCATCCTCGCGCGGCACGACGGGGTCCATACCAAGGGCACCCCGTGGTATCAGGCGGGCTGCGACTGGGCGGCGAAAAACGGCATTTCCGATGGAGAAAAACCCGAGGAGGCCATCTCCCGCGAAGAGTTCGCGCTGATTTTGTATCGTTACGCGCAGTACCTCGGCAAGCAGGCCATCGAGCGCGCCGACCTCTCCCGCTATACGGACGCGGGCGCAGTAAGCGAAACGGCGCTTCCCGCCGTGCAGTGGGCAGCCGCTGAGGCGATTTTGCGCGGCGATAACTTCCGCCTGAACCCGCAGGATGGAGCCACCAGAGCCGAAGCCGCGGCCATGCTTCATCGATTCTTTACCCGGTAAATTTTCCAAACTCCTACGAACCCGATTGGAGGCCGCGCGGAAGCGGATTGACAACCGCCGAAAAAGCCGTATAATGGAAGCATGAGGTGAGAGAACATGTTAGACGAAAGAGATTTACAGGCTATTGCACAGCTGATCGATTCCAAGCTTCAGGAATCCGAGCAGCGAACAGTACAGCTGATCGATTCCAAGCTTCAGGAATCTGAGCAGCGGACATCGCAGCTGATCGATTCCAAGCTCAAAGAATCCGAGCAAAGAACCATGGGAGCTATCAAGGAATCCGAGCAACGTACCATGGGGGCTATCAAGGAATCTGAACAGCGCACCATGGGGGCTATCAAGGAATCTGAACAGCGCACCATGGGGGCTATCAAGGAATCTGAACAGCGCACCATGCAGGGCGCAGCGGCGTTGATGGAGTCCTACTTCGAGCCGAAGTTCCAGCTGCTCGCCGAAGGCATTCAGAGCTTGCAGGAAACGCAGATTCCGAGAGAGCGGTTTGAAAATTTGGAGGAAGAGGTCGCGTTCCTGCACACCATCGTTCGTCAACACAGCCGTGAAATCGAGAAGCTGAAGCACGCGTAACATAAAAACAGCACAGAGGCTGTAGCGAAAAGGACATCGCTACAGTCTCTTTTTGCGCGCGCGGCAAAACGGTTCTTTTCATTTTGCGCCGGATGCAGTATAATAAACTTGTATAACTATTTCGAACGTGGGGAGGGACGGGCTTGATTCCGGAACAGTTTACATTACGGATGCGGCGGCTGTTGGGAGAAGATTACGACGCATTCTCCGCGAGCTTTTCCCGGCCCCGCGCGGTCGGTCTGCGGCTGAATCCCCTGAAAGGGGCTTCCCTTCCTGATCTGTCCGCGTTTTCGCTTACGCCTGTCCCGTGGGAGCCCTGCGGGTATTACTATGACCCGGAAACGAGACCGGGAAAGTCCGCGTATCACGAGGCGGGGCTCTACTATTTGCAGGAGGCCAGCGCGATGGCGCCTGCGGCTTTGCTTGACCCGAAGCCGGGTGAAAGGGTGCTCGATCTTTGCGCCGCGCCGGGCGGAAAATCCACGCAGCTGGCGGGGAAAATGCAGGGGCGCGGACTTCTTGTCTGCAACGAGATAAACTCCAAACGCGCGAAAATCCTCGCGTCCAATATTGAGCGCCTCGGCATCGCGAACGCCCTGGTGCTGAACGAGCATCCGCAGCGGCTGGAGTCGCGGTTCAATGGTTATTTTGATAAAATTCTTGTCGATGCGCCCTGCTCCGGCGAGGGCATGTTCCGAAAGGAGGAGGCCGCCGTCACGGACTGGTCGGAAGAAACGGTCTTCATGTGCGCGCGGCGGCAGGCGGAAATTCTGCATTCCGCATCTGTCATGCTCCGCCCGGGCGGACGACTCGTCTACTCCACCTGCACCTTCTCCCCGGAGGAAAACGAGGGAAGCGTCAGCGAATTTTTAAAGACGCATCCGGACTTTTCGATTGAAGCGGTCGACGCGCCGTGGTTCTCGCCCGGGAGACCTGACTGGATCGAATGTCCCGCACCGGGTTTAGAGAAAACGTTCCGCCTCTGGCCGCACAGGCTCCTTGGCGAGGGGCACTACTGCGCAGTCCTGCGCAAAGCGGGAAACGGCGAGGGCGCGAAGCTCCCACTGGAACCTGCCGCAAAGCTTCCAAAAGAGCTGGCGGATTTCTGCCGGGAAACGGGCGCGGCCATACCGGAGGGAAAGCCCATCTTATTTGGCCAGACGGTCTATCTCGCGCCGAACGAGCTTCCAAGTCTCAAGGGACTGCACGTCCTGCGCGCGGGTCTGGAGCTCGGCGAGGTGCGCAAGAACCGGCTGGAACCCGCGCACGCGTGGGCGCTGTGGCAAAAAAGCCTCCCGAATGCCGTGTCGTTCGCGGAGTCGAGCGAGGAGATCCGCCGCTATCTCGCGGGGGACGTTCTGCCGTGCGAGACGAAGGGCTGGACGCTGGTGCAGGTCGATGGCCTTAGTCTCGGTTGGGCAAAGGGCGACGGCCGGGTTCTCAAAAATCACTATCCCAAGGCGCTTCGGCGCGCGACATAAAAGGAGGAAGGCTCCATGGAAGAGAAAAAACGCATCCTGATCGTCGAAGACGAACGGGCGATCGTGGAAATTCTGAAATTCAACCTTATGCGCGAGGGCTATGATACGCTCGAGGCGCTTGACGGCGAGTTGGGGCTCGAGCTGGCGCGTACGAAAGACCCCGATTTAATCCTGCTCGACGTGATGCTCCCCAAGATGAACGGCTTTGAAATCTGCCAGAATTTAAGAGACGCGGGAAGCACCGTCCCCATCATCATGCTCACCGCGCGCGAAGAGGAAACGGACAAGGTCTTCGGCCTCGAAGCGGGAGCTGACGATTATATGACAAAGCCCTTTTCCATGCGCGAGCTCATGGCGCGCGTGCGGGCGAACATCCGAAGAAGAAGCCTCGATCTGGACGCAAGAGCCTCGGTCGGGACGCTTTTAAAGGCAGGCGAGCTCGTCATCGAGCCGTCGACGTTCTCCGTCACAAAAAACGGCGAACCGGTCGCCCTTACGCAGAAGGAATATGATCTGCTTTTGCATCTGCTGCGCGAACGCGGCAAGGTGTTCACGCGCGAGGACCTCATGCAGAAGGTCTGGAACTACGATTATTTCGGCGACATGCGGACTGTCGACGTGACCGTGCGCCGCCTGCGCGAGAAGATCGAAGCGGACCCCGGCAAGCCGCAGTATATTTTAACCAAGCGCGGCGCGGGCTATTACTTTGCGCCGTAAAAGGCCGAAAACGCGCATTTGAAAGATTGAGAGGAGGGCGGGACGATGCGGTCTCTGCGCACGAAGCTGGTCATGATCATGGTCATCCTGATTCTGGCCCTGATGTGTGTGATCGGCGCGTTTTTGATCAACGGCGTCGGCAACTTCTATATTTCCCAGTTCTATGAGCAGATGGAGAAAACGTTCTCGCCCGATTTTATCGGGCAGCTGCAAACCATCCCCGCGCAGGAGCAAAGCGCGCCCGAGCGGATGAAGGAGCTCCTGATGGCGCAGGCCGGACTCGGCATCGATATCGCGACGCGCAACGTCTATATTTTAGACGAAACCGGAAATGTGCTGGCAAGCTCCAATCAGGAGACGAACGTCTCCATGACGGCGAACCTACTCACCGCGATGAACGGCGAAGTCGGGCAGGAGGGCTCGATCACGAGTTCCTATATGGATTTAGCGGTTCCGATCGTATCGACTAACGGCACATATATTGTCTATATTTTAGACAGCCGCGCCACAGTTGACGCGCTCACAGGAGAGCTTTTTTCGATCATCCTGAGCGCGCTTGGCCTTGGCCTTGTGATCTGCGTGGTATTATCCTTCCTCCTCGCCCAGATTCTGATTACGCCCATCCGCGCGCTCACGCTCGGCACGCGGCAGGTTGCGGCGGGCGATTTTTCCCAACGCATTGAAGTCGAGGGGCAGGATGAAATTGGCGTCTTGACGCGGAACTTCAACCACATGGCAAAGGTTTTGCAGGACACGATCTCGGAGGCCGAAAACGAGCGCAACAAGCTCTCGACGCTCTTTCTTCACATGACAGACGGCGTGGTTGCCTTCTCGGCCTCGGGCAATCTCATTCACTGCAACCCCGCGGCGACGCAGATGCTGGCAAGGCCGCTCGACCCGACAACAACGTTCGACGAGCTATTCTCCGATCAGGCCGAGCTCGACACGCTCTTAACCCTGAAGCGCCCGCAATACTTGGAGGCGCAGAAGACGGCGGGTGACCGCGAGCTGGAGCTTTTCATGGCACCGTTTTCATCCGACCAGACCCAGGGCGGCGCGCTGGTCGTCATCCACGACGTGACCGAGCAGCGAAAGAGCGAGCAGTCGCGGCGTGAGTTTGTCGCAAACGTATCGCACGAGCTGCGGACGCCGCTTACGAACATCAAATCCTATGCCGAAACGATCGTCTCCGCGGGAGATGAGCTCCCCCGCGAGCTTCACGATAATTTCATGGGCGTTATCATCAACGAAGCCGACCGCATGACCCGCATCGTGCAGGACCTTCTGACGCTCAGCAAGATCGACTACGGCAAGATGGAGATGAACATCTCCCGCTTCTCGTTCGCGAAGGCCATCTCGAATGTCTACGAGGCCGCGCGCTTAAACGCCGAGCAGAACCACCACCACACGATGCTCTTCCACTGCGAAGACGACATCCCAGACGTCATGGGCGACCGCGAGCGCATCGAGCAGGTGGTCATGAACATCGTCTCGAACGCCATCAAGTATACCCCCGACGGCGGCAAAATCGAAATTTACGCGGGCAGCAGCGGAAAATCCGTCTTCGTCCGCGTGACGGATAACGGCATCGGCATTCCCGAAAAAGATTTGCCGCGCCTTTTTGAGCGGTTCTACCGCGTCGATAAAGCCAGGAGCCGCGAGTCGGGCGGCACAGGTCTTGGCCTTTCGATTGCCCGCGAGATTCTCTCGCAGCACAAGGGCGAGATCAAAATCGACTCCGTCTACGGCGAGGGAACCGACGTGCGCATCACGCTCCCCGCCGCCCCGCCTGAGAAGTAGTTTTGCGTTTTTTTGCGGCGCACGAACAACCTTTGCGGGGTCGATGCCCACATTGACCCATTGGAATCCATTGTTTTCGCCGAAGATTTCCGTAAAAACGGTGCGTACCGCCGGGCCGATGTGGGCATCGACCCCTACGAACGCAACTGATACGTTCCCTGTATTTTATACATCCGAAAAAGTCTGAAAGGAGGCAAACCATGCACAAAAATCGCTGGGTCGAGCGCGCAAAGAACGTGCTCATTGCGCTGCTGGCGGTGATCCTGCTGGCGCTGACGGTGCTGGCGCTTCCGGTCAAGACGGTGACCGATACGCCGTGGCTGGCGGCGCTTGTGCGCCCGTTTGCCTCGCTGATGGGCATTTCGCAGGGCGATCTGACCGATACGCCGATGGCGGACGCAGGAAGCGTCACGGGCGCTGCCCAGCCGGTAGCTATCTCTGTGCGAAACCCCGCCGGGCGGACGAGCTTTCAGTATTCGTTCTCCACACTGGACACGTCGTTTGAACAGTTCGGCGCAGCACTCGGGCAGGCACTGGAGACCGCGCAGGAGACGGAACAGACAAGCGCGCTTCGCGTGCAGGAGGCGCTCGGGAAAACCTCGGTCGCGTTCTGCTATCCGGGCGAAATTTCATCGAAGCTCGCGGCCTCGTGGCTGCATGTGGACACCGATCTGGACACGCAGAGCCGCTGGTTCATTCTGGCCGGGGACGGCGTGTATGTGACGCTCTATCTTGTCGGCGAGGAGCTTTTCTCCTGCCAGACGCAGATGCGCGCAGAAAGCCTCGAGCAGCTGCTGCAAAGCTGCACGCCGGACGGAAGCTTCTTCGCCTTTGAAGACGCGCAGTCCCGCTTTGACACGCTCGCGCCCTTGAGCCTGCTTCCCGGGCAGACGCCCGCCATCCATGAGGCCTCAGCGGCAAATCCCTGCGACGCGCGCTTTTCGGACGCGCTTGCCTCGAGCCTTGGCTTCAACCCCTACGGCGACGCGCGCTACACCGATGACGCGGGCAACACAACCTATACGGAAACCGGCTACGCCCTTTCCATCTCCGCCGCAAGCGAGCTCACGCTCCGCGCCGATGGGCAGGTCACGCGCTTTCGCGCCGCGTCGGGTGAGGAAGCCGACCTCGTTGAGTGCGCAAGGAGCTTACTTTCCACGATGACCTCCGGCTCGCTTGCGGACGCTCGGCTGTATCTGACCGGGCTTCAAACAGACGGTGCGGAGACTGTCTGCACGTTCGACTACTTTTTAAACGGCATCCCCGTCTACCCCTCCGGCGGCCACGGCGCGGAAATCCGCTTCTCGGGCGCGTCCATCGTGCAGGTGAGGCTCCTTCTGCGCACGTATACGCTCACGACCCAGACCGTCTCCGTTCTCCCGCCCGCGCAGGCGGCGGCAATTTTGCCGGACGGCAGTGAGCTGGGGCTCATCTACAGCGATACCTCCTCCGGCGTGACGGCCGGATGGCGGTCGTAGGGGAGGTGCTGGTATGTCTGCTTCCAAGATCAAAAATCTGATTCTGCTCATTTTGCTGCTCGGCGTTCTGGGGCTTTTGCCCGCAGTTGTGCCGACGCAGGCGGCCAGAACGGGCGCGGAGCGAAACGTCCACGAAAAGCTCGAGGAGCTCTACAGCTCCTACGGCCTGACGCTGGACGCATCAAGCCTTCCCGACAGCCAGACGCTCTATGCCATCGAGCTCGAAAACCCGGACGCGTCCAATGCCGCGCAGGCGCTTCTCGGCAGCAAGGCGGTATCGCAGGAGACGGCGGCCCGTGGGCTTGCAAGCTACACCTCTGAGCTCGGCTCGATGCAGCTCAGCCGCTCCGGGGAGCTGACCGCAAGACTGACCGGCGCATCGCAGGCGCACGATCTGGCGCGCGCGACGAGGCGCTATCTTCGCTCGATGGACTTTGATCTCAGCGCCATCTCCGAGCCGCTGCGCGAATCCGCCGGGGTCTACAGCGTGACGGCGGTGCAGAGCCTCTGCGGCGTGCCCGTTTTTGAAAGCGCGCTCACGTTCACCTACCGCAACAGCGCCCTTTCCCGCGTCGATGGGACGTTTTACCCGACGGGCGAGACAGTGCGCGTATCGGAAAGCGCGTGCATCTCCTGCGCGGACGCTCTGGTGTGCCTGCTTTCGAGCCGCGACAGCCTCGGCTGGGTGGGAAGCGAAATTCTCTCCTGTGAGCAGGGGTACGTTCACTCGGAAACGGCCTCGAGCGCGATGCGCTTTGTGCCGGTCTGGCGGATCGAAACGGACGCGGGCACGTTCCATGTCAGCGGTATCACGCGCGAGGTACGTCAGCTGGTGTCGTAAGGGCGCGAACGTCCGTGTCGAAATTCTTAAAAATTTATGAAGAATTTTGTTCCTGAATTGTCATTTTTCCTTTACATTGCCGCGCGCCTGTGGTATTCTTATGAGGTGCGCAAGTAAAATTTCCATGCAAATGGATGAATTGGCATCGTAACTTCTGAGCTTTCAGGAAATACTTCCGATCGAGGGATTTGAACTTTGATTAAATATATCGTGCAGGGCGGAACCCGCCTGTCTGGTCATGTCAATATTTCGGGTGCAAAGAACGCGGCGGTCGCGATTCTGCCCGCGAGCTTGCTGGTCGACGGCGTTTGCCGCATTGAAAATGTTCCGGATATCTCAGACGTCCGGCTGCTGCTTGAAATTTTAAGAAATATGGGCGCGAACATCCGCCGCTTCGGCCGGAACACGCTCGAGATCGACTGCTCGCACGTGCGGAACGCGACGGCTCCTATTGACCTCGTGCGCCGCATCCGCGCTTCCTACTATCTCATCGGCGCAGAGCTCGGACGCTTTGGCCACGCGCGCGTCGCCATGCCCGGCGGCTGCAATTTCGGCGTGCGTCCCATCGACCAGCACATCAAGGGCTTTGAGGCGATGGGCGCGAGCGTCGAGCAGCTGGGCGGCTATGTCTGCGCAGATGCGCCCGATGGCGGCCTCCAGGGCGGCCATGTGTACCTTGACATTGTTTCCGTCGGCGCGACGATGAACATTCTGCTGGCTGCCGTTCTTTGCAGCGGCATGACGATCATCGAAAACTGCGCGAAGGAGCCGCATATCGTTGACCTTGCGAACTTCCTGAACGCCATGGGCGCGAAGGTATCCGGCGCGGGAACCGATGTCATTAAGGTTCGCGGCGTTGGCCAGCTGAAGGGCGGCAATTACACGATCATTCCCGACCAGATCGAGGCCGGAACCTATATGGCTGCGGCGGCTGCCGTGGGCGGCGATGTGACGGTCGATAACGTCATTCCGAAGCACCTCGACTGCATCACCGCGAAGCTGCGCGAGATGGGCGCAAAGGTCACGGAGTACGACGACGCAATCCGGGTCGAAGCCGACCACCGGCTCCGCCGCTCGAATGTGAAGACCATGCCGTATCCGGGCTTTCCGACCGACATGCAGCCGCAGATCGCCGTGTGTATGGCGCTGGCCGAGGGGACAAGCCTTGTGACCGAGGGCATTTACGACAACCGTTTCCGCTACACCGCCGAGCTCAACCGCATGGGTGCGAGCATTCAGGTGGAAAGTAAGACGGCGGTCATCGACGGCGTGACGCAGCTGCACGGCTGCGAGGTGCGTGCGTGCGACCTTCGTGCGGGCGCGGCGATGGTGATTGCAGCGCTGTGCGCCGAGGGCACAACGACGATTGAGGACGCGCATTATATCGAGCGCGGCTATGAGGACATCATCGGCAAATTCTCCGCCATCGGCGGCAAAATCCGCCGCATCGAAACCTTCGAGGGCAATTCCCAGAGCGCGGCAGGTTAATAGAAAAAGAAATCCCGTCAGCGAGCATGTCGCTGACGGGATTTTTATACGTATTGGGTTTCTTATTCGCCCGGATGACTTGAGACGACCTTGCCGATGTTCCAGAGCGTGGCGGCGCGTTTGGCCGCATCCAGACGCTCGTCCGGCGTATGGTAATCGACCTGCGCGGTGTGCGCGCCGCAGTCCATGCACGTCACATAGCAGCACCAGCCGTTTTCATCCTCCAGAATGCCGTCTCCGCCGCAGTGCGGGCAGATCTGCAATTCGATATCCTTTAAGTCCATCTTGATTCCTTTCCTGCTTTTGTCTGCGCAGATTCTGCGCCGTATTCTTTTTGATTCTACCGCAAAGCGGCCTGCAAATCAAGCGTTCAGAACAGAATCAGCGAGAAATAGCGGATTTTCCCGTCGTTATCCCAGCACTTCATGCCCACAAAGTCCGCCATCTTCTGCGCGTTTACGCAGTAGGCCGACATGCACGAGGCCGTTTTCCAGGGGCCCGCGCCCATCATGAGCGTATCCGTCGTGCCGTTTTCGTGCATCCGGTTTATCAGCTGTTCGGTCAGCTCGTTCTGGTGGCGTTTGGCGGCCTTCTGCTCCTGACGATCGGTATAGTCCTTCGGCGTATGCTCGACCATGAGAACGAGCGCCGTCTCATACTGCCGCACGCGCGCCGTCATTTCCTCGACTGTCCCGCTCGCAGGCGGACAGGCAGGCAGCACATTATAGTTCCCGCAGAGATTTTCCTCGCAGAACACGCGGTATTCCGGCACGATCACAAGCTCCCGTACCGGCATGAGCGCCGCGTCCGTAAACCCGAGCGCCTTCGCTTCTGTCACATAGTCCATTTTCTCTCCGCCTCCCGACGTATTTTGAACCTTCTGCGACTATTTTAGTCCAAATGACGCAGAATATCAATAGAACGCACGAAAAAAGCCGCACTTCCGGGATTTTGCGGTTTTCCGCGCGTATACGGGATATCCGAAAACCAGCGCGTAGGGGGCGATGCCCACATCACCCCCTACGGACGTCCCGGATGCGTGTTTAATTCTCCATCTGCCGGCCCAAAAAGCCTGCGACGGTCTGCACGAGCTTCTGCTCGGCTTCCCCAAGCGGCGCGTCCTGCTCCTCGAGAAGCAGCATCACGCAGCCCATCAGGTCACCCTCGGATAAAATCGGCGCGCTCACACCAAGATAGTACCGCTCCGACGCATCGGAGGGGTAAATTTTTGCCTGCCCCGGCTGATAGCGATAGATTTTTCGGGCCTCCATAAGCTGCTCGAGCTCCTGCGAGCAGTGCTTGTCCATGAGCTCGCGCCGCTGCACGCCGTAGGCCGCAATGACCGCGTCCCTGTCGGAAACGGCGGCGATGTGGCCGGTGTTCTTGCCGATGGATTCGCAGATCTGCGCGGCGAAGTCCGTCAGATCGCCCATCGGGGAGTACTTTTTAAAAATGACCTCGCCGTCCTTCTCCGTATAAATCTCCAACGGGTCGCCGCTGCTGATAACACTGACACGGAAAACCTTGTCCTCATGGTTTTTGGCCCTCTGGACGATTTCGGTTTCGTAGGGGTCGATGCCCACATCGACCCGCGGTAATTCGTTACTCTCCGTGTCTGACTTAAAATTTCCGGTGTCCTCCGGAAGCGCACCGGTTTTGAGCAGGCTGTCGATGTCCGCCTTGAGCTGCACCTCGATGTGATCTTCAAACACCCGGATTTTCTCAATCATCAGATTGAGGTTATTGCGGTCGAGCGACGGCTTTTCCAGAATGTCATTGAACACGTCGATGGCAGTCTTTGCTACGCGGTTGATGCGGATGATGGTGTTGCGCTTGTCGCTGGCAAATTCGATCTGGTGCTGGATGCCCGCGATGCGCTGCGTCAGCTCCGCTTCCAGCTCGTCGTAGGTTTCCTCTAAGAGTTCCTCCTGCTCCGGGTGCTTCATGATGTCCCGAATGCGCTGACGCTTGGTCGCTTTCAGCTCCTCCTGCTTCTCAAGCAGCAAGGCTTCCAGGTTTTCTTCCGTACGCTTCGTTTCCGCAATGTCGGCCTGTTCCTTCTCTAAATCGGCGTTCAGCCGTTCAAGCATGCTGCTGGAATTGTCGCGCACCTTGCGCACATAGTCCTTGACCAGCGCGTCGAGCGTTTCCACGCGGATATGGTGACTCGTGCACCCCTTGAGACCACGCCTGTGATACGTCCCGCAGGTGTAGGCCGGCGCTAAATCGCTCCGGCTCATGGCAAACATCGGACTGCCGCAGTCGCCGCAGACAAGAAGCCCCGAGTACACGTTGTCGTTGACCTTGACCCCGCGATAGTTGTTCGTCGAACGGCTCTCGCGCAGCGCGCGCACGGTCGCAAACGTCCGGTAGTCGATGATCTCCTGATGGTGATGCTCAAAGACGCGGTGCTCGCGCTCGTCCAGCTTGCGGTCGCTGCCGTTGATTTTCACGCGCGTGAACTTGCCCTGCCGCAGCGTGCCGATATAAAAATCGTTATCTAAAATCCCCTGCACCGTGACAATCGCCCAGGCCGCTTTCGTCTTTCGGCGGACAGGCTCCCCGGCGGCGGCGCGGCGCTCACACTCGGACATGCGCGGTGTGGGTACGTTGTTGTCCGTCAGGTAGTTCGCAATCTTCTTATAGCCCCAGCCGTCCAGGTATAGCTTGAAAATTGTCCGGATAACCTCCGCCTCGGTCGGCACAATCTCAAAGACCTGCTGCTTGTTCAGAATATAGCCATACGGCGCGGCGCAGAGCCATCGCCCCTCCTCCTGCCGCCGCTTCACAACGCTGCGCACCTTTTTCGACGTGTCCGTGACCGGCATTTCGTTAATTAAAAACTGGAACTGGATTTTCAGCCAGTCGTCATCGTTCGGAAAGTCGATGTTGTCGCCGATCGAAATGATCCGCACGCCCGCGTCGCGCAAATCCTCCAGTTCTACAAGTCCCCGCGAGTTGCGGCGGGAGAAGCGCGAGAAGTCTTTGACGATGAGAATGTCGTATTTGTGGCTCATCAGCCCCCGGCGCATTTCCTGATACCCCTCGCGCTGCTCGAACGTGTAGCCGGAACGGTCGCGGTCCTCAAAAAATGTCAGCGCGCTGTTTGGAAAGTGCGTCTTTACGAAATCCTCAATAATGGACTTCTGGTTTTCAATCGACACATTGTCGCGGTCGAGCTCTTCATCGACCGAAATGCGGGCATACCCCGCAATGTCAAAGCGTTCAATCATTTGCATTCACCCTTGAGATATTGCTCCGTCTGGCGGTCAAATTCGAAAATGTACGCCGCGTCCTGCTTTTTGCGGAACTCCTCGTAAATCGCGCCGGCCTTTTTCGCCGCCGCTTCCCGCGAGATATGGCCTTTCCCATCCGGCGCACACTTCCATGTGGTAAGCCCCATCGCGGGGCTGTCTAAGTTCGCCCGCTCGGAAATCAGCTCCGCGGCAGTCTTGCCGGTGACGGCGTAGTGCAGCTTGTTCTGCACAAACGCGTAAAACGCCTTTGTTGTCTCGCTGTTTTTGTCGTAGTCATAGCTGCACTGCTCGAAGACATCCGCGATTTTCTGATAGGCCCGCCGCTCACTGGCGCGGATCTCCCGGATACGCTCCAGCAGCTCGTCAAAGTAGTCCCTGCCGAACGGACGGCCATTTTTCATCAGCTCGTCATTCAGTACAAAACCCTTCTGGATATACTCTTTGAGCGTTTTCGTCGCCCACTGACGGAATCGCGTGGCTTTTTTGGAGTTTACCCGGTAACCCACGGCGATGATGGCGTCGAGATTATAAAAATTGGTGGGCTTCGTAGAAAATTCGGAAATTCCGAATTTTCTCATACAGGAGTCTTTGACCAGTTCCTCCTCCTCGAAGATGTGCGATAGATGCTCACTGATATTGGACTTACTGGAGTCAAACAATTCTGCCATGCCAACCTGCGTCAGCCAGAATGTCTCGTCCATAAATACAACGTTTACAAATTCTTTTCCGTTTTCATCGCTGTAAAGGAGAACTTCTCCCTGATTGACAATCTCATTTCCCATTCTCGTTCTCCTCCGTCTGCTCCGGCAGTTGTGCCGCGTCCGTTACTATGTCCGTGACGAGTTGGCGGAAGCTCTCGGCGTTCTGCGCGGTAACGACGGTTTTGCCTGTTTCTGCTTCCAGCGCTTTTCTCGCAACGCCCGCGACATTACCGCCGCGCCGGGCGACCTTTTGATTTTCGTCAAAGCCCTGCGGCTGTTCCGCTTTCGCAATATCGGTCGTGGACGCTTCTGCCAGCATGGTCAGCACCAACTCCAGATCGCTCATATCGTCACGGAGATTTTCCTTTCTCAAGCCCTTGAGGTTTTTATACTGCCGCGTGTTCATGCCAGCCCACGCGCGGGTGATCTCATCCGTGAGAATGGCGTATTCTTTGCCTTTCTGCACGCCGCACTTTTCCACTCGTCCGTCAGCTCGTTTCGGATGCGGATAGCAAGCAGCCGCTGATGTACCCGCTCTTCCGAGTAACCCTTTTTCAGATAGGTTTCCAGCGCGCGGTCGATCGCCTGCTCCGGGTCGATGGTCTCCTCGATGCGTTCCCGGCCGACCATCGCCAGCCACGCCTTGAACGGCTCGGCCTTCTTGGAGGGAATGGACTGGATGATGCGCAGAAGCTGTTCGGTGTCGGCAACGTCGGTGAGGCGGTTTTTACCGTCCGCCGCCCGCATTTTCAAAGCGTGACAGTTTGTCACGGTTTCGTTGCCCTCTGCCTTTAGCCGCTGCTTCAGCTTGCGCCAGTATGCCGTTGGGTCTGTGCTGTTGGTCAGAACCGTAACCACGTCCACAATGGAAAAATACCATTCTTCCCGCTCTGCGTCCCACGCCACGCGGATCTTCTGATCTTCAAACAGCTGAATCTCGTTTTTCACAGGTTCGTTCATGCGCAACCTCCCAAATCAGTCACGGTTCTGTCATATATATCTGCTCAATCAAATTTAATTTATAGATAATATTGTACATCATAGCAATAGAGATTGCAAGACAAAATGCACACTGGGCGTGTTCGCGGCACATTGTAACCGGAACAAAAGTATGATATGATATATAAATACAAAACAAACATCGGAGGCGCAGCGATGCAAAATCAAAAGCTGCATTACGCAGAACTGATCAAAGAAATTATAATCCTGACCGTGGCGGTGGCGATTATCGCGGCAGCGGTCTTCTTTTTTCTAGTGCCGAGTCACACGTCCGTCAGCAGCATTTCAGGCCTTGGCATTGTGCTGTCCAACTTTATTCCGCTGCCGCTGTCAGCCATCACAATGATTCTGAACGTGGTGCTCTTGATCATCGGGTTTCTAACCTGCGGAAAAGAGTTTGGCGCAAAGACTGTCTATACGAGTATCCTGCTGCCATTATTCATAGGGCTGTTTGAACTTGTGTTCCCGAATTTCAGTTCTATGACGGGCAGTCAGGAGCTCGATGTGCTTTGCTACATTCTGGTGGTCAGCATCGGTCTGAGCATCCTGTTTAACCGGAACGCGTCCTCCGGCGGACTGGACATCGTGGCGAAGATTCTAAACAAATATCTGCACGTGGAGCTGGGAAGAGCCATGTCGCTGGCAGGCATGTGTGTGGCGCTTTCGGCCGCGTTTGTCTACGACAAGAAAACCGTGGTTCTGAGCGTCCTTGGCACCTATTTTAACGGCATTGTTCTGGACAACTTTATTTTCGACCACAACAAAAAGCGCCGCGTCTGCATCATCACCGAGAAGGAAGAAGAACTCCGGAAGTTTATCATCAACGACCTGCACAGCGGCGCGACGATCTATGAGGCTATCGGCGCGTATAACTTTGAAAAGCACAATGAGATTATCACCATTGTCGATAAAAGTGAGTATCAGAAGCTGATGACGTTTATCAACCGCGAAGACCCGAAGGCATTTATCACCGTTTATAATGTATCGAACATGCAGTATCAGCCGAAAATCCGGGCAAAAGAGAAATAAAGAAGAATGCAATAGAATACGATGGAGGAAGGAACATGAAACTCAGAAGATTGGGAAAAACGGAACTGCAAGTCAGCGAAATTGGCTTTGGCGGCGAGTGGTTGGAGCGCCACCCGGAGGAGGACGGTATCGACCTGATTCACTATGCGTCCGCGCAGGGCATCAACATTTTAGATTGCTGGATGCCTGACCCGAAGTCGAGAGACATCATCGGCAAAGGTATCAAAGATAACCGCAGACAATGGTACATTCAGGGACACATCGGCTCTACATGGAAGGACGAGCAGTATTTCAGGACGCGCGACACGAAATATGTCCGCCCCGCGTTTGAGGACCTTCTGCGTCGCTTGCAGACGGACTATATTGACCTCGGCATGATTCACTATGTGGACTCCGAAAAAGAGTGGGAGCAGATGCAGCACTCGGACTATCTGGGTTACGTCATGGAGCTTAAAAACAGCGGCGTGATCCGCCACATCGGCATGAGCTCCCACAACCCAAAGGTCGCCAGGAAAGCCGCCGAGTCCGGGTATGTGGAGATGATTCTCTTCAGCATCAATCCGGCCTTTGATATGCTGCCCGCGAGCGAGAATATTGACACGATGTTTGCGGAAACATTTGACGCGGGACTCAAGGGAACGGACCCAGACCGCGCGAAGCTATACCGCATCTGTGAAGAAAATGACGTCGGCATCACAGTCATGAAGGGCTTCGCCGGCGGCAGACTGTTTGACGAAAAGCGTTCTCCGTTCGGCGTGCGCCTGAGTCCGGTGCAGTGCATTCACTACGCGCTGACGCGTCCGGCTGTCAGCGCCATCATGTGCGGCTACGACACCAAAGAGCAGGTTGATCAGGCGGTTGCCTATGAAACCGCGTCCAATGACGAAACGGACTACGCGTCGGTGCTTTCCAATGCGCCGTTCCACTCCTACCGTGGGGAATGCACCTACTGCGGACACTGCAAGCCCTGTGCTGCACAGCTCGATATCGCCATGATTAACAAGTTCTACGACCTTGCAACCATGCAGCCGGAGGTGCCCGCTACGGTACGTTCCCACTATGAAGCGCTGGAGCATACCGCATCTGAGTGCATCGGCTGCCATGCCTGCGAATCGCGCTGTCCCTTCGGCGTGCCCATCGCGGAACGGATGCAGAAAACCACGGAGCTCTTTGGGCGCTGAAAAACGTCAGAACAGCATACAAAAGCGGAAGGGCGCGTTGCAGAATAAACAGTTCTGCAGCGCGCCTTTTCCATGACGTCAAGCAATTCACTCTACTCACGGTCGCCACTCCTGTTTTCGTCGTTATGTACTACTCCCACCCGTTCCGTTTGGCCAAAACGTCCATCGCGAAGCAGAGCACTTCCCACTGCGTCGTTTTTGACACGCAGGCTGATTCCGTAGGGGCGATTGAGCACATCGCCCCAATGGCAATTACGAATTCGCCGGAGATTTCCGTAAAATCGGGTTTATTTGCCGGGGCGATGTGCTCAATCGCCCCCTACGCATGGATTGCTCAAATGTGCAAAAATCAATAGATTTTACGCTCGCTCAGAGGCAGCTCTGGAGCAGCTCATAGAGTTTCTGGGCGTGGCGGCACTCGTCGAGCGCGATTTCCCGCAGCGTGCAGGCTCTGGCCCCGGCGAGCGGTGCAAGCGCTTCATAGCGGTCGCGCGCGGCAAGCTCGCCCTGATACTGCCGTCGTAAAGTCTCGGCGTTGCAGGTGATGCAGGGGGAGTCTGGCTTCTTGGGGCAGACCTTTTTGCCTGTCAGAAGAAAATACATCGCCGAGAGCTCCTTTGCATGGCGGCGTTCGTCCTGCGAGAGCGCCCGGAGCGTCTTCTGCGCGCAGCCGGACATACGCGCGGCCAGGCACTGATAGGTGACCGCGTCCAGCATTTCATATTCGATGCTTGACAGCAGCTGCTCGGGCGTGATGGACGCGGGCTGTTCCACCTGCGCGGCTTTCCCCTGCACAGGTGGATTTGCGGATGTACTCTGCGCGCCCGCCTGCGCCGCCATGACGCGGCTCCAGACGTTCTGCGCCTGTTTGCAGTCAATCTGATTCATGGAATCCCTCCTTCCGTCCATTTTATGCCGCGGTGGTATGCAGGGGTTCCCCAATGGGTAGAATTGCTTCAAAAAAATACCGGGAACGCCGCGAAATTTGGCATGAAATTTGGCCGAAAAATCTTGTAATCACGGTTTTCCTGTGTTAGAATACATGTTTGTTAGATTCTTGACGAAGAAAAGAAAGGGGCGCAGGATATGACGCAGGACAAGCTTCGGAACATTGCGATCATCGCGCACGTTGACCATGGCAAGACGACCCTGGTCGATCAGATGTTAAAGCAGGGCGGCGTTTACCGCGAAAATCAGGTGGTTGCAGACCGTGTGATGGACTCAGGCGATCTCGAGCGCGAGCGCGGCATCACGATTCTGGCGAAGAACACCGCCGTACACTATAAAGACTACAAGATCAACATTGTCGACACCCCGGGCCACGCCGACTTCTCCGGCGAGGTCGAGCGTATTTTGAAGATGGTCGACGGCGTTCTGCTGCTGGTCGACGCGGCCGAGGGCCCCATGCCGCAGACGCGCTTCGTGCTGCAAAAGGCGCTGGAGCTCGGCCACAAGGTCATCGTTGTCGTGAACAAGATCGACCGCCCGGACGCGCGCGTCCACGAGGTCATCGACGAAGTCCTCGAGCTTCTTCTCGATCTCAACGCGACGGAGGAACAGTTCGAGTCTCCCACGCTCTTCTGCTCGGCGCGGCGCGGTATCGCGTCCTACAGCCCCGACGAAGAGGGAACCGACCTCACCCCGCTTTTTGAGACGATCATCAACTACATCGATCCCCCCAAGGGAGACCGCGAAGGCGCTTTGCAGGTGCTCGTCTCGTCCATCGACTACAATGAGTTCGTCGGCCGTATCGGCATCGGCCGCATCGAGCGCGGCACAGTCCGGCAGAACCAGGAGGTCATCGTCTGCGACTATCATGATCCCTCGATCAAGGAAAAGCAGAAGATCGTCACGCTCTATGAGTTCACGGGTCTTGGCAGAAGCCCCATCGAGGAAGCCAGCGCGGGCGAAATCGTCGCCTTCTCCGGCATTTCGGATATCACCATCGGACGTACGCTCTGCGTGGCGGATGAGGTGGAGCCGCTGCCGTTCGTAAAGATCTCCGACCCGACGATCGAAATGACGTTCTCCATCAACGACTCGCCGTTCGCGGGCCGCGAGGGCAAATATGTCACCTCCCGGAACCTGCGCGACCGGCTGCAAAGAGAGCTTTTGAAGGATGTGTCTCTTCATGTCAAGGAGGTCGGCACGGATTCCTTCAACGTCGCGGGCAGGGGCGAAATGCACCTTTCCATTCTCATTGAGACGATGCGCCGCGAGGGCTATGAGTTCCAGGTCTCCACGCCGCACGTTCTGAATAAGGAAATTGACGGCAAGCTCTGCGAGCCCATTGAGCGCATGGTAGCAGACGTTCCCGAAACTTCCGTCGGCTCCGTCATCGACAAGATGGCGCAGCGCAAGGGTGAGCTCATCTCCATGACCCCGATCGGAAGCCGGATGCGTCTGGAGTTCCTCGTCCCGACGAGAGGCCTCTTTGGCTACCGCAACGAATTTTTGACCGACACGCGCGGCGAGGGCATTATGGCCTCCACGCTTGAAACCTATGAGCCGGTCAAGGGCGACATTGAGCGCAGGCTTACGGGCTCTCTTGTCGCGTTCGAGACCGGCGAGGCCTGCGCCTACGGTCTTGGAAACGTGCAGGACCGCGGCACACTCTTCATTGCTCCGGGTACGGACGTGTACGCCGGTATGATCGTCGGCCAGTGCAACCGCAACGAGGACATGTCCGTCAACGTCTGCAAGAGAAAGCAGCTGACCAACATGCGCGCGGCAGGCTCGGATGAAGCCATCCGTCTTGCACCGCCGAAGGTTCTGTCTCTGGAGCAGAGCATGGAATATCTCGCGGACGACGAGCTGCTTGAGGTCACGCCCAAGAGCCTTCGCATGCGCAAGCGTATCCTCGACCACTCGGCCCGTATGCGCGCCGCCTCCAAGGCAAAGTCTTAACTTCCAAAATAGCGTCAAGCGCCGGTTGACATTGTCAACCGGCGCTTTTGTCGTCCAAAGATTGTTTTTTAATGAAAATTCCCAAAAAATGCATAATAGCAGGCGCGGCTTCCCGCCCAAGGGCGGTACGATTTCGCCGAAGATTTTCGCCTTTCGGTAGCGTAATTTGCCGGGCGGACTGTGGGCATCGCCCACTACGCATATTCCGGGCATTTGCAAAAATCATAGAGGCAGGCGCACACAGCAATCTTCAAATGCTAATAGGCGAGCGCGACGGCAAGGAGGGGTTCGTTTTCCCGGATGAGCTGCGGCAGCTGCGATAGGGGAAGCGGATTTTCCCCGAGGCCTGCCTCAATGGTAAAGCCCGGGCGGTGAAAGCGCCGGAGGAACCAGTCCTTGAAACCGGCGTTGCTCGATTCCGGCGGCACGTCTTCTACTGCGTACCCGGACGCTTCGGAAAATTGCTCCGCCAACGCCTCTGCGCCGGGCGGGTCAAGGTCCCGACCGCCGGGGTAAATGACGCGGCCCTGCGTGTGGTAGGCGAGAAGAATGTCTGGCCGGATGCAGGCTGTGTAGGCCGCAAGTGCCGCCGTCTCACGCTGGTCGAGGGGCTTCTTTCCCGGAAAATCCCGCGGCGCTGCGCAGTCAAAGCCGAGGCCTGCTTTGATCTGTTTCGCCAAATCCCATGACGCGGGATAGTTGAGGTTCAGATCGACGCCCCGCAGATTCGCCTTCCACCCATCCGGGAACGGGATTTGCGGAAAACCTGCCGCAATCGCGGCAGCCTGGACGTATTCCGGCGAAGCTTCCGGAATTTCCCCCGCGACAAGGTCGGCGCCATCGGGATTGACCAGCGGCACGCAGTAGAGCATGGAGTTCCGGTAGAGCGCGCGGGCGCTTTTTCCGCCAAAGGTGCCGCCATTGCAGATGGCACGGCAATAGGTGAGCAGCAGCTCCCACAAAAGCGTCCCCGTGATCGACTCGTTCGCATGGTGCGTCCCCGTGACGAGCACCTTCGTGCAGCCGCAGCCGAGCTGAATGGCGACAATCGGGCGGCCTCCCGCCGTGCGGGTGAGCGTTTTGATGTAGGCAAACGGCGCGACGCGGCGCAGCTGTTTCATGTATTGTTCCTGAAGCCCGGAGGTCATGTACCCGGGAGAAATTGCACAGAGCAAGAAAATCGCCTCCACCATAGTCTATGATGGAGGCATTTTCTTTAGAACCGGATGGCGTTAATTTTCTTCAAAAATGGCCTTCACGGCGCGATAGGTCATGTAGCAGTCGTATTTCGCGACGACCTCAAACGGCGCGTGCATGGAAAGAACGGGAACGCCGGCGTCCAGCGTGTCGATGTTGCGCTTGGCCATGTATTTTGCGACCGTGCCGCCGCCACCTGCGTCCGTCTTGCCAAGCTCACACATCTGCCACGCGATTTTGTGGTCGTTCAGGAGCTTGCGGATTTTGCCCACGACCTCGCTCGAAGCGTCCGACGCGCCGGACTTGCCGCCGGAGCCTGTGTATTTGCAGAGGCCCACGCCGTAGTTGAGATAGGCGGCGTTCTTGCGCTCAAAGACCTCAGAGAAGCCCGGGTCAAAGGCCGCGCACACGTCGGCGGACAGGCAGAAGGAGTTTGCCAGGCATGTGCGAAGGTCGACGTTCTGGGCCTTGCAGAGGCACTCCATGAAGTACTCGAACGCCTCGCCCTGCATGCCGGACACGCCCTCGGAGCCGATTTCTTCCTTGTCAGCAAAGATGCACACGGCGGTCTTTTTTGGGCTCTTCGCGTCGAAAATCGCAGCGAGCTCCGCGTACGCGCAGACTCTATCGTCGTGGCCGTAAGCACCGATCATGCTGCGGTCCAAGCCGATATCGCGCGCGCCCGCAGCAGGGACGGCCTCGAGCTCGGCGGAGATGAAGTCCTCTTCCACGATGCCGTATTTTTCGTTCAGGATCCGGAGAATAGCCAGCTTCACGCGGTCCTTGCCGTCATCGTCTGCCTCGGGGCGGCTGCCCATCAGAATGTTCAAGCTTTCCGACGGAATTGCCTCATTGAGGGGCTTTTTTCCCTGTTCGCGCCCCAGATGGGGAAGAAGGTCGGTGATGACGAGCTGGGGGTCGGCAGGATCGTTTCCGATGGTCACATAGACCTCCGAGCCGTCGCGGCGGACGACCTTTCCGTGCAGCTCCAGCGGGACCGTCACCCACTGGTACTTGCGGATGCCACCGTAATGGTGCGTCTTGAGGTAGGCAAGCTCGGTGTCCTCATAGAGGGGGTTGGGCTTGATGTCGAGCCTCGGAGCGTCGGTGTGCGCCGCGCCGATGTTCGCGCCGTGGGACAAATCTTCCTCGCCGATGACCGCCAGCATGATGGCCTTGCCGCGGTTGTTCCAATAGAATTTGTCGCCGGTTTGGATCGGCATGCCGGGCTTGTATTCGACAAAGCCTCTGGCCTCTGCCTCGCGGATGGCGGTAAAGACGCATTCGCGCTCGGTCTTCGAGCGGTCCAGAAACGCCTTGTACGCCTCGCAATAAGCGTTCAGCTCGGCCTCTTCGTCCTTTGTCAGGCGGTCATAGCCATTTTTCGGCTGGTAGAGAAGCTTCTCTCGCTGTTCCTTCGTCATAGGGGTTCCTCCTTTAAAATATCGTTCAGCAGGCGGCGGGAGCTTTCCCGGAACGCCTCGAGGGTTTGCTTGTTTTCTAATGTGTACCGGCAGCGCGCGCGGTAAAAATCATCCGGCTTCTGCGCGTCGATCCTGGCCCTTGCGGCAGGCTCCGTCAGACCGTCGCGCGCCATGATGCGCTGCATGCGAACCTCCTTTGGCGCAAGCACGCAGACGGTCTTGTCGCAGAGCGCGCCCATGCCGGACTCGAGAAGGTTGATCGCGTCAATGGCAAAAATGGGCGTTCCTTTCGCTTCTGCCTGCACCTTTCGTGTTTCTACGGCGCGGCCAACATGGAAGAAGACGATCTCATTGAGCTTTGCGAGCCTGTCCGCGCTGGAAAATACCAAAGACGCAAGCTTCGGCCGGTCCAGACTGCCGTCCGGAAGAAAGATATCGCCAAACGCGGCTGCAAGCGCCGCTTTGAGGTCCGGGTCGGTTTTCAGGAGCTCGTAATAAAGCGCGTCGCAGTCGACAATTTCGCCGCCGCGCGCGGCAATTTCCTGCAAAAGCGTCGTCTTGCCGCAGCCGGTGGGGCCGGTAATGCCGATCGTTACCATGTTACACCTCGACAATGTGGAAGCCCGCGGCCTTCTTGAGCCGGTTCCCAATGGCAAGGCCGAGCCCGGAAGCGTCCGGACACTGCGCATAAATTTCCGTTACAGCCTCGTGGTCAAATTCCCGAAGCACGTCGAAGACGCGTCTTGCCTGCTCGGCCTTATCGGTGAACGAACCGAGGTCATGGACAATGTGGCCGGGGTAACGCCCGGTGAACTCGGAAAAGCAGATGACCCCCGCCGATGCGGGAAGATGCGCCTCGATGTACCGCGCGCTTTTTTCGGGGTCTCCCGTAAAGACGGTGACGGGCGCTTTCGGCGCGTAGTGCCGGTATTTCATGCCGGGCGCCTTCGGCTTTTCCCCGTCCTTGAGCAGGCTCACGACCGCCTTGTCAACGGCGACCTCGCCCAAAACGTCCTCGAGCGCTTCGAGCGGCAGTCCGCCAGGACGAAGAAGGCGCGCAGGCTGACAGGTGAGATCGATGATCGTTGATTCTACGCCCACGCGGCAGGGCCCGCCGTCGAAAATCGCGTCGATTTTGCCGTCCATGTCCTCGCGCATGTCCTCCATACACGTGGGGCTCGGCCGCCCGGAGGTGTTTCCGGAGGGCGCGGCGATGGGAACGCCGGCTTTCTGGATGACAGCGAGTGTAACCGGGTGATCGGGGCAGCGCACGCCGACCGTCTCGAGCCCTCCCGTTGTGCGAAGCGGGACAATGGGCTTTCGCGGCAGGATCATCGTCAAAGGCCCCGGCCAGAAGCTCTCCGCCAGCCGGTAAGCTGCCTCCGGCACGCTCTCGCAGTACCGCTCTAACCACGACGCATCCGGCACATGGATGATGAGCGGATTGTCCTGCGGGCGGCCTTTTGCCTCAAAGATGTGCAAAACCGCTTCCTCGTCCAGCGCGTTCGCGCCGAGGCCATAGACCGTCTCCGTCGGAATGCCGAGGAGTCCTCCCGCGCGGATAATGTCTGCCGCCCGCGCAATATTCTCCGGTGTGAGCGCTTCAAAATAAATGGTGTTCATGGATATTCCTTCTTGCTTTGTGAATGATATTGAATTCGTGGCCGACTTCTCTACAAAAATCTGATCTTATATCGTTACACTGCGTAGGGGCGGACGGCCCTGTCCGCCCCTAAAAAGTTACGAATTCGTCGAAAATTCATAGGAAAACAGGTTTTGCTGCGGGCGGACAGAGTCGTCCGTCCCTACGAAAAGCTTGCACGGGTCAATCGGCATCCCTGCTGTTTTGCAGCTTTTCTGCCTGGTCTGCGGTGACGAGCGCGTCGATGAGCTCGTCTAAATTCCCGTCCATGATGGAGTCGATCTTATAGAGCGTCAGTCCGATGCGGTGATCGGTGACGCGTCCCTGCGGGAAATTATAGGTGCGGATGCGCTCGTTTCGCATGCCGGTCCCGACCTGGCTGCGCCGCTCATTCGTCACGGCGGAGCTGATGCGCTCCTGCTCGATCTCGTATAGCTTGGAGGCCAGCATCTGCATGCACTTTTCGCGGTTCTGCACCTGCGAGCGTTCCTCCTGACAGGAGACGACAATGCCGGACGGCTTGTGGATCAGGCGCACGGCGGAGGACGTTTTGTTGATGTGCTGCCCGCCCGCGCCGGAGGAGCGGAAGACCTGCATCTCGATATCCTCCGGGCGAATATCGACCTCGGCCTCCTCCATCTCAGGAAGCACGGCGACCGTCGCCGTCGAGGTGTGAACCCGGCCGCCGGACTCTGTCTCCGGCACGCGCTGCACGCGATGAACGCCGGACTCAAATTTCAGGCGCGAGTACGCCCCGTCGCCGTCAATTTCAAAATCCGCTTCCTTCACGCCGCCGAGCTCTGTCTCGTTGTAGTTCAGAAGCGTCACCTTCCAGCCCTTCGACTGCGCGTACATGGTATACATCCGGTACAGGCTGTGGGCAAAAAGCGCACTCTCCTCGCCGCCCACGCCGCCGCGGATCTCCACAATGACGCTTTTCTCATCGTTCGGATCGCGCGGCAGAAGCAGAATCTTGAGCTCCTGCTCCAGCTCCTCGAGCTGCTTTTTGAGGGCCGTATATTCCTCCTGACAGAGCGATTTCATTTCCGCGTCAAGGCCGCCTGCGTCCAGCATCTCGCGCAGCTCGTCCGCCTCTTTTTTTGCTTTGCAGAAGCTTCGGTAAGCCGTCACAATGGGCTCCAATCGCTTCTGTTCGCGCAGGAGCTTGGAAGCCGCCTTCGGGTCCGCATAAAAATCCGGCTGCCCGGCGCGCTCGGCCATTTCCATATATCGTTCTTCGACAAGTCGCAGTTTTTCCAGCATAAATTCCTCTCATGCGCCCCGTTTTGCGGGGCAAATTTTTACTTCTATCATCATACTCTATTTTTCCCCCGCCGTCAAATATTCGCGCGGCTTTTGCACATACTAGCCCTGATTTTTGAGGAAGGGAAGCGGCGCAAATGAAGAGGTTTCTGGCGGTCTTAACAGCAATCTCACTCGCGGTTTCGTGCGTGCTAGGCGCCAAGGCGGGCGATACAAAAGAATCGCAGGGCTGCATCGCCCTGACGTTCGACGACGGCCCCTCGGGTGCGATCACGGAGAAGCTTTTGGACGGCCTTGCGGCAAGGAACGTCAAGGCAACGTTTTTCCTCTGCGGCTACCGCATCGAAAAATTTCCGGAAATCGCGCAGCGCATGGCAGAAGAGGGCCACGAGCTGGGGCTCCACTCCAACCGGCACGACTACATGCAGCACATGACGAAAGAAGAAGCGCTGGACGACCTTTCCGAGTGCCAGAGCATCCTCACCGAGACAACCGGCGTTTCCGCGCGCCTGTTCCGTCCGCCGGGAGGGCTTTACTCGCAGGACCTGCTGGATGCTTCGCGCGAGCTCGGGCTTAGCATCGTGTTCTGGTCGGTCGACCCGCACGATTGGGACAAAGAGAAGGCCTCGCAGGTGCTGCCGTATCTGCTCTCGCATGCGTCGGCAGGCGATATCGTCCTGATGCACGATCTCACGGAGCACTCCGTCTCCGCCGCGCTGTCGTTTATCGATACGATGTATGCAAAAGGGTACGAGTTTTGTACCGTTTCCGAGCTTGCCGCGCTTTCCGGCGAGACACTTTCCCCCGGAACGTATTATAACCGTTTCCCGCATTGACGAACAGCGCCTCGTATATTAAAATAGAGAAAAACTGCTTACAGGAGGCGCACTATGGATAAAAAGGAACTTCGCACGCAGATCCGCGCAAAAAAGCGTGCAATGACCCCCGCGCAGGTGGAAGCTTGCAGCGAGAAGCTGGCAGAGCTCTTCCGCGCGCACCCGCTCTACAAAGCCGCCAAAAGCATCTATGGCTACATGCCCTACAATCAGGAGGTGCGCACGATTCCGATCATGCGGCAGGCGCAGGCGGATGGAAAGCGCGTGGCTGTGCCGAAGGTGTATGGCGACACGATGAAATTCCTCTGGCTGGACGATTTAGACGCCGTCGCGCCCGGCGCGTATAACATCCCCGAACCCATCGCGGACGAGCCCGAGGCGGACGACGAGACGGCGCTGGTTTTGATGCCCGGCCTCGCCTTCGACCCCGAGGGACACCGCTGCGGCTACGGCGGCGGGTTCTACGATAAATTTCTCGCTGCGCACCCGAACCATCCGACGATCGCGCTTTGCTACGGCTTTCAGATGCTTGACCATCTGGATGTGGACGCGCACGATATCCCGGTCGACGCGGTTTTATCTGCGGATGTGGAGGCAGAGGGATGAAATATGTCCTGCTGCTCCTCTTCTGCGCGCTCGTGTTTCTCGTCTGCTTTCTGGTCGACAAGCTCCTTCAGAAGCTTTTTCCAAAGCACGAGCTGGAAAAAAGCAAATCCGTCGTCCGCCCGCCGCAAAAGAGCGCGACGTTTGGCGTACTGCTCGTCATCATTCCGCTGATGGCGCTTTTGTTCTGGATGCCGGAGGGAGGAGACACCTTGCTCGCGATCTGCTGCGTCGGCGCGATGATCATGGGCGCGTTCCTGCTCTACACGTATTTTTCCGTCACGATTTACTATGGGGAAGACAGCTTTCTCTATAAAACGCTGCGCGGCGGCAAAAAAGAATACCGCTACGCGGACATCCGGGGCCAGCGGAGCCTCATGACGCGCGGCGGTATCAATACGATCTTGTTTGTGGGTGGGGACGAACTGAACCTCTACAGCGCCATGCAGAACCTGAACCCGTTTTTAAAAACAGCGTTCTTCCGCTGGTGCGAGGCAAAACACATCGACCCCGATTCTGTTGAGAATAACCCCCGCATGTTCACCTGGTTCCCGGACCCCGACAAAGAGAAACCGTCCGGCGAAGCGTGACGCACGCAGGAGACCTTATGATGAAAAAACGAACGGTTCTTATCCTGCTGGCAGCGCTCGTTTTGAGCCTTTCCGCCTGCGAAAAGCAGCCAGAGCCCGCGATGGACACCCAAGCCCCACCCGTTCTGGCCGCGCCCGCCGAAGCTTCCGCTCCGGAAATTCCGGCAGAACCGGAGTCCGAGCCGGAAAAGGAATGGACGCAGGCGGATATCCGCCGGATGTACAAGGCCATCAAAGAGCCGGAATGGGCATTCATCGACTGCCTGACAACGCCAGACAAGGCGAATAACTGTGTCGGCGCCGTGCTGTACTGGGACGGCGAGGCCTCGACGCTCGTTCGCTTCTTTGACGAAACCGGCTATTCCTACTGCGCAGGCCCCGTCGCGAAAGCGGCAGACGAGCCCGGGTTTACATACCTGGGTGATGGCACGGTCACCTTCCGCCTGCAAGCGGATGACGGAACCGTCTACGACTACACCTTGACCCTTTCTGCCGGCGACGCAGGCGCAAACTGGACAGCGAGCGACAGCGTCACAGCACCATAAAAGCGCCTGTTGCCGTGGCGGCCTTCTTGCCGTTTTCCGCGTAGACACAGCCGGACAGGAAGATCATGCGCCGCCCGGCCTGATCCACCTGTGCGGCGACGGTCACGCGCTCTCCCGACAGAACCGGACGCAGGTAATTGACTGCGAGGCTCACCGTGGAAAGCCGGTTCGTTTTGCAGACGAAGCGCGCGGCAAGACCCATGGTGTTGTCGAGCATCGACGCGAGCATGCCGCCGTGAAGCGTCTGCTTCGAGTTGAGCATCCAGTCCTCGGCGGCAAAGTTGAGCGTGAGCGACCGGTCTTCCGCGCTGCACGAAAGAAACGACGGCTTCATCAGACCGATCAGGCCGCAGGCCGCCCCTTCCTCCTCGCAAAGCATGCGATAGACCCGCTCCATAAAGGCCTGCTCTGTTTCGTCCTCCGCCCGGCAAAGCGTTCCGGCGTTCAGCGCGTCAAAAACCTCGTAATTCATACAGCACATCCCCTGTCGCGTTTTTTCGTATTCTATCATATTTCTGTATCGCCTTGCAAGTAAAACCGGGCGCGCCGCAAAGCGGCGCGCCCGGTTCGTGTGTTTCGGAAATTTTACGGCCGAGTGCGTAGGGGTCGATGCCCACATTGCCCCAAGGGAACCGACGAATTCGCCAGGGATCTCCGTAAAATCGGATTTACGTGCCGGGTCGATGTGCTCAATCGACCCCTACGCAAATTCGGGACATTTCACCCATTCGAACATCCGGAAAATTCCCGAAGATTTCGTCCGTACGCGCGTCCCGGGAAATTTACCGGGCAAAGAACCGATGGAGCATGGCGGCGGCTTCAGCTCTGGTCGCTCCGCCCTGCGGGTAAAGATAGAAGTTATCGCCGCGCAAAATCGCCTCGGAGACAGCCCACTGCACGGCGGGCAATGCTTCGTCCGTCACCGCATTCGCGTCTGTGAAGCTCGAGAGGCTGTTTCCGGAAAGCAGATTGCTTCCGCGGTACTGCGCGTACCGGTAGAGGATCAGCGCGAACTCCTCGCGGGAGACGGCCTCTTCGGGGTTTTTCCCGTCGGAAATGCCGTTCCGCGCCGCCCAGTCGCAGCCGGATGCATACCACGGCGTGCTGTCCCCGGTGCTCACGCCGTCGTGCCGTGCGAGAATTGTAAGGAGCATGCCGCGCGTGAAGCTATCCTTGGGCGAGAATTTGTCGTAGGCCGTGCCGTTGATGAGGCCTCGATCATAGGCATACATCACGTCGTCGTAGTACCAGTCGATCGCGCGCACATCACGGAAGGGATTGTCGTCCCCGCTGGCCAGCAGCGCCATACCGGCCGCGATCATACCTTCCATCGAGGGCTCTTCCGGGTCTTTGTCGTCGGAGTCTTCCTCCTCCGGCGGAAGCTCCTCATCGTCCGCGATCAGATGCAGCTTCTTCGCGTGTACTGCGTTTATCGCAAGAAAATCCCAATCCTCTGGGTCTTCCAGCGGCGTTTTCTTCGAGAAGACTGTCACTCCGTCTTCATTTACCAGCCGCAGCTCTGTGCCGTCGGCAATTTTTCCCGCTTTGAGGCAGCGATCGATGTTTACAAATGTGTCTGTATCCGCGCCGAGCAGGGTAAGCGTGCCGCCGGAGAAAGAGAACCTCTCGAACCGATTCAAGGCGCTCTCCGGCATCGTCACATGGTCGCTCTCTTGCTTGTAGGTGCGGCTTGTGTCCGACGGCCTGTACGCTTGGCCGTCCTGCGCTGAAATAGACAAGCGTCCGTCGCCAGTAGCAGTGGTACTAATGCACAGGCTGCCTGCACGAATGGCGTCTTCGTCGCCCTTCGCGGCAATGCTGCTGCTTCCAAGGAGCCTCAAAGTGAGATCCATATCACATTCAATGCTCCGAAGCTTGGCGTCCGTCAGCGTAAGTATGAATTCTGAGCCAGTGGCATAATAGATATCTCCGCAGTCGCCAAGATTGAGTATGTAAGTCCCTTGCCTTAAGAGGTGCTCTACACCTTTTTCGTCCGTGATCTTGATGCCATAGCGGCCTTTTACTGCCTCCAGTGTGATATCATCTGTAACCGGGATCTGCTCGTCCGAACGGTAGTACTTGCCATTTTCCGCATCGTGCCAGTAGTAGCCGTCTTTCAGCTCGTCCCCGTCCTTGAGCAGGCCGTCGATCGAGGCCGGGGAAACGGTGTCACCCGCGACGACATTGTAGCGATTCTCGCCCACTACGAGCGTCACCACATGCAGCGTCTGCCCGTTCAGATTCGTCGGCTGAAGCACCGGGCGGTAGTAGATATATGACTTATCGGTAAACTCTGTCCTGATGGGATCGCTTAGAAGCGCTGCCAGACCAGCAGTTTCCCCGGTGCCAAAGAACTCCTGCGCCCATGAATAGCCACTGTTTAAATTTTTCGTGTAGTCCTTGATGCAACTCCACTCGGTGGTGTATTGATAGTCAGGGTCGTGGCTGGAGGGCGCGCGCATGGTATAAGTCACACCGCCACTCTGATACGATTTTCCGTAAATCAAACCTTCCGCATGCAGATCGTTCCACGAAACCTGCGAAATGTTGTAGTCCGCAACAAACAGCGGCCAGCTGCCGAATGCCCTTGCGTAGCTATCCCTATACTTCCAATGAAAAACGTTGTTCAGCGTACCGGCATACGTAAAGGGCACATAGTGAAGCGACGCGTCCGGCAGCGCTTCGTTTCTGGTCGTAAAGTGCCGGATTTCACTTCCGGAGAGATCAAAGTAATACGTCTCTTTTTCTTTGAGCTCGGCAAGGGAAGCCTCATCCAGCGCAGCCGGAGCAGTCAGCGTCATCTTTGCCGCAGTAGAAAGCAGACCCGACCAGTTTGTGCTGTCCGTCGGCAGCGTCCACGACCCGAGGTCTTTCCCGTCTTCATAGAACAGCGCCAGCTTCGTGCCATCCGGCGCATCCAGAAGCTTGTCCATCTGCGGCATTCCACCGATCAAGGTCAGCTTTCCGCCGGTAAGCTTTACCGAGCCGGAACTGCCATTCAGCACCCCAAAGCCCTCCAGCGTCACCTCGCCGCCGGACTGCTGATAGGATATGCCCACGTAGAAGTTTGCTGCATACAGCTGCGCCTTGACATGCAGGCGACCGTCTCCCTCGATCGAAAGGCTGTCCATGGTCAGTGCGTTTGAGTAGATACCTTGCGGCGTTGTAATGGTGTTGTCTCCCACCAGACGCAGCGTCAATGGTTTCTGAATCTGGGACGCTCTAATGCATCCAAGGTTCGCGTCGTTCAGCGTAAGCACCTTTGTTTCCGGGTCATAGCTGACGGTTCCGTCGAGCATCACATCTTTGTAATTTTTGGATGTAACATCGATCTGCGTTGTGGCGTCTGGCGATACGATCGTAATACCGTAGTCTGTCTCCGCCTCGTCCGCCAGCACTGCGGTTGGCAGCAGCGAGAGCGTCATGACCAGAATCAGAAGCAAGCACAAAAACCGTTTTTTCATCCGGGTTCCTCCTTTTTTATGGCTCCGGCAGCGGCGGCCGGACATGTTTGGCATATGTGCCAACAGTATACCAGACGCCGGGCAAAAAAGCAAGCCAAACGGAAAATTTAAGAATTGCAGAAAACGCTTCTTGGCAGCGCGCCGGTTTGCGTGTATACTGGTACTGTTTGAAAGAAAGAGAGGATTCTATATGAAGCAGTCGAAAGCGGCAATTTTTGTGCTCCTTGCGGGCGCGCTCTGGGGCAGCATGGGACTTTTTGTGCGGAGGCTCAACGCCGCGGGGCTTTATGCGATGGACGTTGTGCTGGCGCGCATGCTCTCGGCTCTCTTGTTCATGGGCGTTTTCATGCTGCTTTTCGCGCGCGAGAGCTTCCGTATCCGCCTCAAAGACCTCTGGTGCTTTCTGGGCTCGGGCATTGTGAGTTTGCTTCTTTTTTCGCTGTGCTATTTTTCCGGCATGCAGGTTACGAGCCTGAACGTGATGGCGGTTCTGCTCTACACCTCGCCTGCAATCATCATGCTTCTGAGCATCGTTTTGTTCCATGAAAAGCTGACAAAGCAAAAGCTTCTCGCGCTTATCATGACCTTTGCCGGCTGCTGTCTGGTTTCCGGCATCGGAAGCGAGAGCTCGGTGTCGACGCAGGGGCTGCTGCTCGGCCTCGGCGCGGGCTTTTTCTACGCGCTCTACTCCATTTTCAGCCGCTTCGCCATCGAACGGGGCTACGGCGCGTGGACGATCACGTTCTACACGTTCCTGTTCTGCATGCTTGCCGACATGCCGCTTGCCAACTGGGGCGCGATGGCAGGCGCGATTGCCGCTGACCGGACGCTTCTTTTCTGGATGCTCGGTATGGGCTTTGTGACGGCGTTTCTCGCTTTCGGGTTCTACACGAAGGGCTTAGAGGGCATGGAGTCGAGCAGAGCCGGCATTCTCGCGTCCACCGAGCCCGTCGTCGCCACGCTCTTCGGCGTTTTTGTCTTCCAGGAACACCTGACGCTCCCCGCCATCGTCGGTATTCTGCTTGTTTTGGGCGGAATCGTTGTTCTGAGCGGCAAAAAAGCCGCCAAAGCGTAAACTTTCTTTAAACTTTCCGGCAGTTTTCTTGTAAATGCTGTAACAAATCAGTATAATGAATCCAATCCATTCAGAAGAAAACAGGGGGCTGTCACATGTTTCAGAAGCTGGGCGACGCGCTGCGGCGGTTCATGTACGGACGCTACGGAGCAGATTCCCTTAACAAATGGCTGCTTATTTTTTCGGTCGTGCTGATGCTCGTGGGCGGACTCGGGAGCCGCTACCTTGCGCCGTGGATGGCCGCATTCGGTACGCTGGCGTACGTGCCGCTGATCTGGTCGATGTTCCGGATCTACTCGCGCAACATTGAAGCGCGCCGCCGGGAAAACGCTGCCTTCCAGCGCTTTTTCACGAGACTTCGCGACCGGCAGAACCGGTATTTCACCTGTCCGCGCTGTCGGCAGGTCGTCCGTGTCCCGCGCGGAAAAGGGCGCATCAATATCCGCTGCCCCAAATGCGGCGAGCAGTTCATCAAGAAAACCTGAGAAAACCGAGACGGCTGAACCAGCCGCCTCGGTTTTTCGACTTTGTATGAACGGGAAAATCGTCCGCCGGGCATGCGAAGGACTGCTGTAATCTGGTAGTACGGGCGTTTTTTCCGCTTCGTGGTGTCAGCGCTGTGACGAACGTTTTCGGAAAGGAAGAATGTGTGCACAACGGTGCTCGCTGGCGGATTGGGTGGGATTTACTGCTTCGCAGTATAAACTTCGCCCCCCACCCATAATAAGAAATTCCCCTGCCGGATGATCGAGAGCATCCTGTAATCTGGTAGTGTGGGTGGGATTCCTTTTCTGCGGAAAAGCCACGGCGGTTGCGGCATGCCACCGGCATACCGCTAAGAGCCGCCTTTCGAATCCCACCCACAACAAAAAACAGCAAAAGAGCCCATCCGGTAGGATGGGCTCTTTTGCTGGCGGAGTGGGTGGGATTCGAACCCACGGTACCGTTGCCGGTACACCTGATTTCGAGTCAGGGCCGTTATAACCACTTCGATACCACTCCGTATGAACTTGCCTTGGTATTATACCAGCAAGCGCGCGCAAAATCAAGGGGTTTCTTGCGCAAGTCGCGGGAATGTTTTCTCGGGCGCGGAAAATCAGAGGAACAGCTTCGTGTTTCTGCTGCAAAAGAGGTGTGCACAGACGGCGCGCTTTTTGTGGAAAAATGTCCGAAATTTCCGTTGCAAATTTCCATTTTCGGTGCTATAGTAGGCAGGCGCTGCGAGCTTGCGCGGCAAGAATTTAAAACAGGGGGCTTGATTGCCATGCGGTACGATCTGCGTGACATGACGCGCGGGAATCTCTGGAAGCAAATACTGGTCTTCAGCCTGCCGCTGATGGCTTCAAACTTATTGCAGGTACTGTTCAATATGTCAGACATCGCCGTCGTCGGGCAATTCGCTGGCTCGCATGCGCTGGGCTCGGTCGGCTCGACGGCAACGCTGGCCGCACTCTACTCCGGCTTTCTGATCGGCATGGGCGCGGGCGTGAATGTCCTCACGGCGCGGTTCATCGGCGCGCGCGAAGAGGAAAATACGCGCCAGACCGTCCATACTTCGGCGGTTGTCTGCCTCGGGCTGGGGCTGATCCTGATGGCGCTGTGCTTTTCCCTGGCAAGACCGCTTCTGACGCTGCTCGGAACGAAGGATGAGCTGATTGACGGCGCGATTTTGTATCTTCGCATCTACGCCTTCGGCCTTCCGGCAATGGCGCTTTATAACTTTGGCAGCGCCGTACTCACCGCGACGGGTGACACAAAGCGGCCGCTCCTCTTCCTCTCGATCGCAGGCGGTCTCAACATCTGCCTGAACCTCTTTTTCGTCATCGTCTGCAAGATGGCGGCGGACGGCGTTGCGCTGGCGACGATCATCTCGCAGTATACCTCGGCGGCGCTCGTGCTGCGGGTCCTGCTGCGGGCGCAGGAGAGCTACCGGCTGGAGCTTAAAAACTTCGTCTTCAGCGTCGAAAAGGCGCAGCGGATTTTAGCGCTCGGCGTGGCGTCTGGCATGCAGCATGCGATTTTCGCGATTGCGAACCTCTTCATTCAGTCGGCGGTCAACTCGTTCAGCGCCGCCGTAGTCGAGGGAAACTCCGCCGCAGCAAATGCCGACTCGCTGGTCTACGAGGTCATGGCCGCGCCCTATACGGCCTGCTCGACCTTCATCAGCCAGAACTACGGCGCGCGCAATAAAAAGCGCATCATGCAGGCCTACCGCGTGAGCCTGGTGTACTCATTCGGCGTGGGCGCGGTTCTGGGGCTTGCGCTCATGTTCTTTGGCGGCGGCTTCCTGCGCATCTTTACGCCCGACCCCGAAGTTATCGCGGCCGGCATGGAAAAACTTCAGATCATGGGCTGGAGCTACGCATTCTCGGCGTTCATGGACAATACGCTCGCTGCCTCGCGCGGTCTTGGAAAAAGTGCCGTGCCGATGGCGATCGTTATTCTCGGCTCGTGCGTGTTCCGCGTGATCTGGGTGTATACGATCTTCGCCATGTTCCACACGCTGACGGCGCTGTATCTGCTTTACATCTTCTCCTGGTCGCTCACCGCCATCGGCCAGATGGTCTACTTCTTCCGCACCTACCAGAAACAGACCGATGGCTGGGAGGTTCCGCAGACAGCCTGACAGTTTTCACGCAAATTGCAAAAGCATGCGTAGGGGGCGATGCCTACATCGCCCCATTGGGTACCAACGAATTCGCATTGGATTTCCGTAAAAACGGTTTGTTCCGCTGGGTCGATGTGGGCATCGACCCCTACGAACGCATGGGCAGGATATATGCAAAATCGTCTTCAAGATATCAATTGGAAAGATTTCCGTCAAAAGCATGTCAAAAGGCCGTGATCGATTGATCACGGCCTTTTCTTGTCTGTAGACGGGTTTATTTAGATGGTGGGCTGGTTCGCAGACTCGATGATCTTGACGAATTTCTCGGGAACGAGGGATGCGCCGCCGATGAGGCCGCCGTCGATGTCGGGCTGCGCCAGCAGGTCATAGGCATTCTTTTCGTTCATGGAGCCGCCGTAGAGGATGGAGATGGCTCTGGCGATCTTTGCGCCGTAGAGCTTGCGGATGACCGTACGGATGCTCTCGCAGACCTCTTCCGCCTGCTCGGGGGTTGCGGTCTTGCCGGTGCCGATGGCCCAGATGGGCTCGTAGGCGATGATCATCTTGCGGATTCTGTCCTCGCCGACGCCGTGCAGGCCGCTCTTGATCTGCATGGTGATCCACTCCTCGGTGATGCCCTGCTCACGCTGCTCAAGGCTCTCGCCGACGCACATGATGGGAATCAGGCCGTTTTCGAGCGCGGCCAGAACCTTCGCGTTCACGTCCTCGTTCGTCTCGCCCATGGCGCGGCGCTCGGAGTGACCGAGGATGACGTACTTACAGCCTGCGTCCACGAGCATGTTCGCGGCAATCTCGCCGGTATAAGCGCCGGAAGCGTTGGCGTTGCAGTTCTCCGCACCGATGCCGACTCTCGTCTCGCGCATTGCGCGCACAGCGGCGGGGATGCACACGGCAGGCACGCACAGCGCCACATCGCACCAGCGGCCCTTGGGCATGATGGTCTTGAATTCGGTCATGAATTCCTTCGTCTCCGACGGCGTCTTGTTCATTTTCCAGTTGCCGGCGATCACGGTCTTGCGGTATTTCCGATTCATGGTATCAATCTCCTATATATCTCAATCTTTATTCGTTTCCAATTTTGCAGCGGTTTCCAACAAACCGCGTAGGGGTCGATGCCCACATCGACCCGGCAGAGGGGCTTTCCGAAACGCGAAACCCTTCGGCAAATTCGATGGTTGGCCGGTTCGAATTCGCTGCGGACTTCCGTCAAAACGGTGTGTTCCGCGCGGGGCGATGTGGGCATCGCCCCCTACGAACCTTGTCGGTAGTTCCATCGACAACGCCACCGGCAATTCATAGTTCTTTGTAGGGGCGGACGACTCTGTCCGCCCCGATGGAACGTTGCCGGATTATGATAGTCTTACTTGTCTTGCAGGCAAGCAATACCGGGAAGCTCCAGCCCCTCGAGGAATTCGAGAGACGCGCCGCCGCCGGTCGAGATGTGGGTGATCTTATCGGCAAAGCCAAGCTGCTCGCAGGCTGCTGCGGAGTCGCCGCCGCCGACAATCGTGATGGCCTTAGAGTCGGCCAGCGCCTGCGCCACAGCGATAGTGCCCTTGGCGAGCGTCGGGTTCTCAAACACACCCATGGGGCCGTTCCAGACGACAGTCTTCGCGCTCTTGACAGCGCTTGCAAAGAGCTCTCTGGTCTTTTCGCCGATGTCCATGCCCTCCATATCGACAGGAATCTGGTCGACATCCACGGTCTTCACGTCGATCGGCGCGTCGATCGGGTTCGGGAAGTCGGCTGCAACCACGGTATCGACCGGAAGCAGCAGCTTTACGCCCTTTTCCTCGGCCTTTTTCATCATGTCCTTGCAGTAGTCGACTTTCTCTGCATCAAAGAGGCTCTTGCCGATGCCATAGCCCTTGGCGGCCAGGAACGTGTAGGCCATGCCGCCGCCAATGATGAGCGTGTCGACCTTCTCGAGAAGATTGTTGATGACGTTCAGCTTGTCGGAGACCTTCGCGCCGCCGAGGATCGCCACGAACGGACGCTCGGGGTCAGCCAGCGCTTTGCCCATGATGGAAACTTCCTTCTGAACAAGGTAGCCGCAGACGGCGGGCAGATAGGCGGCAACACCTGCCGTGGAGGCGTGGGCGCGATGGGCGGTTCCGAACGCGTCGTTGACAAAAATATCGGCAAGGGATGCGAGCTTCTTGGAAAGCTCGGGGTCGTTCTTCGTCTCGCCCTTTTCAAAGCGGGTATTCTCGAGCAGCATGACCTCGCCGTCTTTCAGGGAAGCGGCCAGCGACTGCGCGCTCTCGCCCACAACGTCGGAAGCCATCTTCACGGGCTGACCCAGAAGCTCCGACAGACGCTCTGCTACGACTTTCAAGGACAGCTCCGGCTTTACCTCACCCTTGGGCTTTCCCATATGCGAGCAGAGAATGACGCGCGCGCCGTGCTTGACGAGATACTCAATCGTCGGCAGCGCCGCGACAATGCGCTTGTCGCTCGTGATCTTGCCGTCCTTGGTGGGGACGTTGAAGTCGCAGCGGCAAAGCACGCGCTTGCCTGCTACGTCGATGTCTTCTACAGATTTCTTGTTGTAATTCATCGAGATTCCTCCTTGTACACATTGTACACCAAACCATACCAATCAAACCCTCGGGCCAAACGCCCGCAGTTTACCAGTCGATCATCTTCCCCTGCGCCTTGAGGTGGGGGAAGCCCTGCTGCCGCAGCGCCTCAAATACGCCGATGGCCGCCGAATTTCCGAGGTTCAGGCTTCTGGCCTCCGCGCGGATGGGGATGCGGACGCAGCTGTCGTAGTGCGCGGCGAGAAAGTCCTCCGGGAGGCCCTTCGTCTCCTTGCCGAAAAACAGATACGCGCCGTCGGGGTAGTCGGCCTCATCGTAGCTTCTGGGCGCTTTCGTCGAAAACAGGCGCATGCACCGGACGTCGTTCTTCGAAAAGAAGTCGTCCAGATTTTCATAGTCCCGCACATCGACGAGGTGCCAGTAGTCGAGCCCCGCGCGCTTGACCGCCTTATCGGAAATGTCAAAGCCGAGCGGGCGGATCAGGTGCAGCACACTTCCCGTCGCCGCGCAGGTTCTTGCGATGTTGCCGGTATTGGCCGGGATCTCCGGCTCGACCAAGACTACATGCAGCACAAAACCACACTCCCTCCGCATAAAACCAACTTGAAGTATTTTATGACAAAACTTCGGAAATTTCAACTGGAAATCGGTATAAAAGTGATGGATTTCTGCGAAAAATTTCTATCCTCCGAGGGCCGTATTTTGTGCATCTTCGGGAATTTTCCAATCAATCGCAGGAAAACCGCACGAAAGCAGAAACGCGTTTGCCCGGGAAAACGGCCGGCTGCCGAAAAATCCGCGGTACGCGCTGAGAGGACTCGGGTGTGGACTCTCGAGAACAAGGCGGGAATACGGACTTTTGCGGATGATTGCCGCCTTTTTCTGCGCCTGCGCGCCCCAGAGGAGGAACGCGATCGGCTGCGGTAAGCTTACGAGCGCGGCAATCACCGCGTCAGTGAACGTTTGCCAGCCAAAGTCCTTGTGTGCGTTCGCCCTGTGCGCCTGCACGGAAAGGACGGTGTTAAGCAGAAACACGCCCTGCCTTGCCCAACTGGTCAGATCGCCGTTTTTTGCCGCCGGAACCGAGAGGTCCGCTTCCAGCTCCTTATAGATATTTTGCAGCGACGGCGGAAGCTTTATCCCAGGCCGGACGGAAAAAGCAAGGCCGTTTGCCTGTCCAGGCTCGTGATACGGGTCCTGCCCGAGGATCACGACGCGCACCTTATCCGGCGGCGTCCGCTCAAATGCAGAAAACAGCATCGCACGCGGCGGATATACCGTGCCCGCCTCATACGCCGCATCCACACGCTCGGCAAGCGCCTTCCAATACGGCTTTTCCGTCTCCTCCTGCAAAAGCGCCCTCCATGCGGGCGGAAGAACAAATTCCATCCGACAGGCCTCCTTTTTGCGCCATTTGTGCCTACTCTACCACAGAACGCGTGGGCAATCAAGACAGCGGGCGCTTCTTTTTCCTGTTGCAATTAAGGCGCGCGCCGACTATAATATATAGTACATTTTTATGCGTACGTGCAGATCGTGCGCAGATGCGGAAAAAGGGGGCGCAGGCATGGGCAGAATCATAGCGCTGGTCAACCAGAAGGGCGGCGTTGGAAAGACGACAACGGCGGTCAATCTGGCGGCCGGGCTTCACAAAGCGGGCAAGCGGACGCTGCTGTGCGATTTTGACCCGCAGGCCAACGCGACCTCCGGCCTCGGCGTGGACAAAAACGAGGCGGCGATCTCGACGTACGACATCGTCATCGACGGGAAAAATGCCGCGGCCGCAGTCATCCACACGAAATTTTCAGACCTTCTTGCCTCCAGCGCGGCGCTCTCTGGCGCAGGTGTGGAGCTGGTGGGGCTCGAGCGGCGGGAATACTGCCTGCGTGACGCGCTGGAGCCGCTGCGGGCGCAGTACGACTATATCTTTATCGACTGCCCGCCGTCGTTGGAGCTTTTGACACTCAACGCCCTGTGCGCGGCAGACGAGATTTTAATCCCTGTCCAGTGCGAATACTACGCGTTGGAGGGTTTATCGGATTTAATGATGACGATGCGCGCGGTCAAGCGGAAGCTCAACCCGACGCTTGGCATTTTCGGCGTGCTTCTTACGATGTATGACGGGCGGACGAACTTTTCCGCGCAGGTGGCCGAAGAGGTGCGCCGGCATTTTCCCGGCAAGGTCTTTGCCGCCGTCATCCCGCGCAACGTCCGGCTTTCGGAAGCGCCGAGCCACGGCCTTCCCATCTGCGCCTACGACCGGTTCAGCCGGGGCGCGAGCGCCTATGACGCGCTTACACAGGAAATTCTCACGAAAGGAGCCTGAACATGGCCGCAAATAAAGGTCTCGGGAAGGGACTTGGCGCGCTGCTCGGTGAGAGTGCGATGCAGCCGAGCACCCAGCAGAGCCCGCTTCTGCTCCCGCTTCAGAAAATCGAGCCGAACCGACTCCAGCCGCGCAAGAGCTTCAACGAGGAGGAGCTGGCCGCCCTTGCCGATTCCATCCGGCAGCACGGCGTCATCCAGCCGCTGACTGTCCGGCTTCTGGACACCGGCTACTATCAGATCATCGCGGGCGAGCGAAGATGGCGCGCCGCGCGCATGGCGGGGCTCCGCGAGGTGCCCGTCGTCATCATCGAGGCCGACGACAAAAAGGCGATGGAGCTGGCGCTCATTGAAAACTTGCAGCGCACGGACCTCACGCCGATTGAAGAGGCCAGAGGCTATCAGCAGCTCATCGGAGAATATGGCCTGACGCAGGAGCAGGTGGCCGACCGGGTCAGCAAATCGCGCCCTGCGGTTGCAAACGCGATGCGGTTACTCAGCCTTCCGGATGAGCTTCTCTCGATGGTCGAATCGGGCAAGCTCACCGCCGGACACGCAAGAGCGCTTCTTTCCATCAAGGACGAGCGCCAGCAGCTGGCCGTGGCGCAGAAGGTCGTCAATTTGCAGCTTTCCGTCCGGCAGACGGAGGCCATGTGCAAAAAGCTTCTGAAGGCCGAGCAAAAGCCGGAGCCGAAGCCCGTCGAGGTCGACTATCTTGCCGAGTGCGAAAAGACGCTCACGCGCTGCCTTGGCCGCGGGGTCAAGATCGTCTCCGGCAAGCGCAAGGGCAAAATTGAACTGGAATATTACGGGCAGGAGGATCTGCAAAGGCTTTATGAGGCCTTGAGCGGAAGCCTCGGAAAGGAGCAGCCGTAATGGACGAAGAAAATAAGAATCAGAATCAGGAGCCCGCGCAGCCGCCCGCTCCCTTAAGCGACGCGAGAAAGGCGGCGCTGCTGCGGTACATGGCGATTTTGTTTGCCGTGGCGTTCTTGCTGGTGCTGCTGTCACTCATCTTACAGACACACAGCTCCAAGAGCACGATCTCGGAGCTCAGCGCCGCGTCGACAAGCGCGCTCGACAACGCCGTCAAGCTGCAGGAGCAGAACCGCACCTTGCAGGAGGAAAAGCAGCAGCTTCAGGACGAGCTCGATGAGCTGCAAAAAAAGCTCGACGAAGAGACCGCACGCAATGAGCAGCTGCTCGCGGCCTCGCAGGACGAAGAGAAGGACGCAAAGCAGGAGCTGCGCGACAAGGAGCAGGAGCTCGAGCATACGCGCATGGCCTACGAAGCGCTGCTCACGGCCATGAACTGCGACACCCGTGAGGGAAACGTAACCTTCTCCCGGGCAATGGAAACGGTCGCGCGGTATGCAGATTGTCTGTCAGAAGAGGCTCTGGCGGAATACGAAAAGCTGCAGGAGCAGTAAGGAGAGAGAAAGCATGATTGACATTCGATTTTTACGGGAAAATCCCGAGGCCGTCAAGGAAAACATCCGCAAGAAATTTCAGGACGCGAAGCTTCCGCTGGTAGACGAGGTCGTTGACCTGGACCAGAAGCGCCGCGCCGCGATTGCGGAGGTCGAGAGCCTCAAGGCCGCGCGCAACAAGCTGTCGAAGGCCAACGGCCCGCTGTACGGCCAACTTAAAAAGTGCGAGGATGAAGCGAAAAAGGCAGCGCTCCAGGCGCAGATCGACCAGAATAACGCCGCCGTCAAAGCAGACGACGACAGAAGAGCCGAGCTCGATCAGTCAATCTCCCAGATGGACGCGCGCATCCGCGAGATCATGTATGTGATCCCGAACATCATTGACCCGTCTGTCCCCATTGGCCCCGATGACAGCTGCAACGTCGAGGTCGAGCGCTTCGGCGAGCCCGTCGTGCCCGATTTTGAAATCCCCCACCATGTGGACATTATGCAGAGCTTCAGCGGCATCGACAAAGAATCCGCCGGCCGCGTCGCTGGCATGGGCTTTTACTATCTGCTCGGCGATATCGCGCGGCTTCACGAGGCGGTGCTTGCCTACGCGCGCGACTTCATGATCGACGAAAAGGGCTTTACCTACGTCATTCCGCCCTTTATGATGCATGGCGACGTTGTCAAGGGCGTCATGTCCTTCCCCGAGATGGAAGCAATGATGTACAAGATCGAGGGTGAAGACCTCTACCTCATCGGCACGTCCGAGCACACGATGATCGGCCGGTTTATCGACCAGGTGCTCCCCGAGGGCCAGCTTCCGCTCACGCTCACGTCGTATTCTCCCTGCTTCCGCAAGGAAGTCGGCAGCCACGGCCTGGAAGAGCGCGGCGTGTACCGCATCCACCAGTTCGAAAAGCAGGAAATGATCGTCGTCTGCAAGCCCGAGGAGTCGATGGATTGGTACAATAAACTGTGGAAAAACTCCGTGGAGCTCTTCCGCAACATGGAAATTCCGGTTCGGCAGCTTGAGTGCTGCTCGGGAGACCTGGCCGACCTCAAGGTCAAGTCCTGCGACATTGAAGCGTGGAGCCCCCGTCAGCAGAAATATTTCGAGGTCTGCTCGTGCTCGAACCTTGGTGACGCCCAGTCGAGAAGACTTGGTATCCGCGTCAAGGGCGAAGACGGCAAGACGTATCTTCCGCACACCCTCAACAACACCTGCGTTGCGCCCCCCAGAATGCTCATCGCGTTCCTCGAGAACCACCTGCAGAAAGACGGCACCGTGACGATCCCGAAGGTCCTCCAGCCGTATATGGGCGGCAAGGAAGTGCTGGTACCGAAGAAGTAACCCAGCCGGATGAAAATCGTAGGGGCGGACGTCTCTGTCCGCCCCTACGGGATTTCTGAAATTAATGCGTAGGGGCCGATGCCCACATCGGCCCGGCAAAACGCACCGTTTTTACGGAAATCTTCTGCAAATCCGTAATTGCCCAATGGGTCGATGTGGGCATCGACCCCTACGAATCTACCGGGGAGAATACGGAAATTCGGTAAAGGCGTTTTGAAAAAGAAGAAGAGAGGAGTCTCACCATGAAGAAATTCTTCGTGGAATTTAAGGAATTTATCTCCCGCGGCAACGTCATGGACATGGCCATCGGCGTGATCATCGCGACGGCCTTCGGCAAGATCACGACGAGCCTTGTCAACGACGTTTTTATGCCGCTCATCGGCTACATCATCGGAGGCGTTGACCTGTCGACGCTCAACATTACGCTTTCTCCCGCCGTTCTCGATGAGGCGGGAGAGGTTGCGAAGGAGGCCGTCGTCATCGGCATCGGTACGTTCCTCACGACCGTCATTGACTTCATTCTCGTGGCCTTTGTGATCTTCCTTGTTGTGAAGGCCTTCAACGCGGCCAAGCAGAAGCTTGAAAAGCCCGCCGAGCCGGAGCCCGAAGAGCCCGAGCCTTCAAAGGAAGAGCTCCTGCTCACCGAGATCCGTGACCTGCTTAAAACGAAGGGCTGAGCGGAAAATTCCATACAGTTTCAGTCAGTTCGACAAATCCGTAAAAAATTGGATCATAAATGTCGAAAAGCGTCCACAAAAACATGCTGAAAAGCGCTGTTTCGGACGTTTTTCGACATTCTTTTTTCTTGCATTTTTCGTCAAAATCCGATATGATGAATATACAGATATTACCGGATTAGTCACCTGATAAGAGGCAGATGCTACGCCAGAGCGTGCGGTAATTTTAAAAAATCAAGGGAGGCCTTCGGATGCAGAACGCACCGGATTTTAAGATTGAACTGTTTAACGCATTTTCTCAGCCTGTAATTTTCCTGCAGGATGGGAAGGTGGCCTACGCGAACCATGCGGCAGCGGCCTGTGGGGTCGACGCGTCGATGGAACTGGCGCAGGTTGTGCTGGAGGAGAACGGCAGCGTGAAGCTCCGGCTGGGAGACCTTCTCGCACCCGCGACCTGCTGCGGCTATCTGGACGGCACGCTCTATATCGCCGACGAGAACTGGGACGGCGCGCATATCTCGACCGATACGCTCCTGAACGTCGCGCAGGCCATGCGCACGCCGCTGACAGATGTGTTTTCCGTGTCGACCTCGCTTTTTTCCGTGCTCGAGGAAATGGAGGCCCCCGGGATCAGCCGCTCCATGGCGCGGCTCAACAAGAGCTTTTATCAGCTGCTGCGGCTGATGTGCGATTTGACGGAGATGCCCGCCGCCATGGAGGGAAGCCTCTCGGTGCGGCTGGAGAAGATCGAGCTGCGCGCGTTTATGCAGGAGCTGTATACGATGGCCGAGTCCCTCTGTCAGACCTGCAAGCACACGCTTACGCTGTCGCTTCCGGATAAAACCGTCTACGTCTGGGCGGACCGGGGAAGGCTCACGCGCGCAATCTACAATCTGATTGCAAACGCTGTGCGCCACACGACGGAGACCTCGGTCATTTCCCTCCGTCTCATCCGTACCGCTACCGTTGCCATCATCGAGGTGCACGACCCGGCGGAGCCCGGCAGCCGGATCTGCGGCACGGCGCACGCGTCCGAGGAGGAGCGGTACCTGCAGATCATCGGCGCGGACGCAAGCTTCGGCTTTGCGATCGCCCGTGCGGTCGCCAGAGCCCACGGCGGCACGCTTATCGTCGGCGCAGGAGACGACGGCGGCACAACGGCGGCCTTCTCCATCACGCTACGTGCGCCCGACAAGAAGACGCAGGAATTCCACCTGTCGAGAGCCAAATTTGACTATACCGGCGGCATCAGTCAGGAGCTGATCGAAATGTCGGACGTTCTGCCCATTGAGGTCTTCGACTCCGTCAACGTCAACTAACTGCACAAAGAAGCGCAGCCCTGTGGGAAGCTTGAACCGCACCCCGTCAAGAGGACAGTGAAAAAATATAAAGTTTTTCCGGTCAGCAGCCGAGCGCTGCTGGCCGTTTTTTATGCGGCGAGGCAAAGCGCATGCTTTTCCATCGGCGTCAGGACGCCCAGATTACGCTGGACACGTCTCGTGTTGTAATAGCGAATATACTGCTGGATCATCTGAACAAGCTCGTGCTTGCTGGTGAACCGTCTGCCGTAATAGCGTTCCCGTTTCAGGATGCCCCAGAAGCCCTCCATCGGGCCGTTATCAATGCAATGCGCCACGCGGGACATACTCTGCGTCATGCCCGCCTGCACAAGCTTGTGGTGGAAGGTACGGTTGGTGTACTGAAACCCTCTGTCGCTGTGGAACA
>CDZT01041547.1_pt1 | contig 98555 bp, 114 predicted proteins | sample 557531 | NCBI WGS metagenome assembly CDZT01 (sample SAMEA3182066, study PRJEB8094) | gut metagenome | biome: human; feature: gut; material: Stool; isolation source: human stools | place: Canada | collected 2013-03-05
CCAATTATGAAGAAATTCTTTTTAGAGGAAAAAAAGGGCAGCATGCTGCCCCGCGTTGCCCCGGAGCTTTCTATGGATACATGGTGGTACTATAAGGCGGCGCATCTGATCGACCAAAGCTGGTCGGTGCGCGCCGCGGGCCTTCGCCAGAGACATATTGACCAGGCGCAGAGCATGAATCTCTATATCACCAATGACTATTCCATGCGTCAGGTGCTCAGACTGTATTTAGAGGCGTGGAGGGCCGGCGTCAAGACCATTTACTATGTCCGCAGCAAGGCCCTTGAGGTCGAGGACTGCGAAAGCTGCTCGTCATAAGGAGGATAGCATGACGGAACTGAAGAAAAAGCCCCTCTTTAACCCGGAGGGCGACCTTGATGTGCGCCTGCGGCGCATGATCGGCGGCAATACCACCAACCTCAACGACTTCAACAATATGAAGTACGCTTGGGTCAGCGACTGGTACCGGCAGGCCATGAACAACTTTTGGATCCCTGAGGAGATCAATCTCTCGCAGGATGTGAAGGACTATCCCCGCCTGCTGTCAGCCGAGCGCAGCGCCTACGATAAAATTTTGAGTTTTCTTGTCTTTTTGGATTCCATTCAGACAGTGAACCTGCCTAATATCGGCGCCTACATTACCGCCAACGAGGTCAATCTCTGCCTGTCCATTCAGGCGTTTCAGGAGTGTGTCCACTCACAGAGCTACAGCTATATGCTCGACACCATCTGCTCTCATGTGGAGCGCAATGACATCCTCTACCAATGGAAAACGGACGAGCATCTGCTACGCCGCAACACCTTCATTGGGGACTGCTACAACGAGTTTCAGGAACGGAAGGACGCTCCCACGCTGCTGCGCGTGATGATGGCGAACTATATTTTGGAGGGCATCTATTTTTACAGCGGCTTTATGTTTTTCTACAATCTCTCCCGAAACGGGAAGATGCCCGGCTCGGCGCAGGAGATCCGCTACATCAACCGCGATGAGAACACGCACTTGTGGCTGTTCCGCAATATCATCACGGAGCTGCAAAAGGAGCAGCCGGAGTTGTTCACCGCCGAGAGCGTACAAGCGCTGCGCGAGATGATGCGTGAGGGCGTGGAGCAGGAGATCGCATGGGGGCATTATGTGATCGGTAACGACATCCCGGGGCTGAACCGGCAGATGATCAGCGATTACATCCGCTATCTCGGCAATCTTCGCTGGACGAGCCTTGGCTATCCGGCATTGTATCCGGGCTTTGAGAGCGAACCGGAGAGCATGGAATGGGTCAGCCAGTACGCCGACGCCAACATGGTTAAGACCGATTTCTTTGAGGCACGCAGTACCGCCTACGCCAAGAGCACCGCACTGATAGACGATTTATAAGAAAGCCAAAGACATCAGAATAGGAGATACTACTATGAATTACAGCGCTATGATTCAAAATCGAAGATCCGTTCACGCATTTCGCGAAAAGGAAGTTCCGAGAGAGGCTATCGGCCAGCTCCGATCCTACTATGAAAAGGCCTACCCCCGTCTTGTCCCGGAGATTGCAACGGAGTTGATCGTCTTGGACAAGGATGCACAGCCGGCGCTGGAGAGCTCAGCGGGCTATAAGCAATTTCTCATCGGAGCACCGCACTACCTGCTCCTTATGTCTGCCCCGCATTCCTATGCGGCCATCAACGCCAGCTACATGATGGAAGATCTCGTCCTCAAGCTGACTGAGTTGGACATTGACACCTGCTGGATGACCTTCACCGACAGCGACAAAATCAAAAAGGCACTGTCTCTCACCACCCCGTTAGAGGTGGCGGCAATCGTTGCCTTTGGCTACGGGGAAAAGACCGCAAAAAAGCTGCGGCTGAATATCCTAAGTATGTCTCAGATCGATGTGCGGGCCGAGCAGCAGTACTACGCGCCCAAAAAGGGCGTGCATGATTTGGTTCACATGGGGAGCTGGAGCAACAAGTCTGGGCTTGACGAGATGATGGACTTCTACGACGATATGCTCTGGCAGGCCTTCTACGCCGCTTCGCTCTCCCCCAGCTATCTCAACCGTCAGCCCTATGGCTTCCTTGTGCAGGATCACAGCATCTATTTGGTGCAGCAGGAGGATGCCTACACCGATAATTTGGATGCCGCATTGGATCTCGGTATTGTCATGCTCCACTTCTCCGTCGTCACCTCCCAGTGGGCGGGGCAGGTACGCTGGGAACTTTCACCTGCCGCGCCCGACGGCCTGCCGGAAGGACTTCGCTCCGCTGCGGTGTACCACATGTAACGACTCTGGGGGAAGCAAGCAACGGTAAAATGCGCGACCGTCGATCCGCGGTTGAGAGTATGTTTCGTTAGAAAAGAAGAACCTATCAGTCAGAGTCTGAGTAAGGAAAATAGGAGGTATTTTTTATATGGCTATCCGAACGGTAACAGATGCCATCCGCTATGTAGGGGTGGATGATAACACATTGGCACTCTTTGAAAACCAGTACCCCGTCCAGCCTATGGGAGTGAGCTACAACTCCTATGTCATTCTGGACGAGAAAATCGCCGTGATGGACAGCGTGGACGCCTGTGCAGCGGAGAGATGGCTTTCCAATGTGGCGCAGGTGTTGGAGGGGCGCAGTCCCGACTATCTTGTGGTCACACACATGGAGCCGGATCATTCCGGCAGCCTCATGCGGATAGCGCAAGAGTACCCGGAGATGAAGATCGTGGGAAACGCAAAAACATTTACCCTGATCAAGCAGTTCTTCGGCACAGGTGCATTGTCGGAAGAGCGTATGCTGGAGGTTGGCGAGGGCAGCACGATCTCTCTGGGCTCACACCGGCTGCGCTTCCTGCTGGCACCGATGGTACACTGGCCGGAGGTGATGGCAGCGTATGAAGAGGAGGAAAAGATCCTGTTCTCGGCGGATGCCTTCGGCCGCTTCGGTTCACTGGAACGGACTGCCCGTGCCCCCTGGGCGCCGCAGGCCCGGCGGTATTATTACAACATCGTCGGAAAGTATGGCGCACAGGTGCAGGCTCTGCTGAAAAAGACCTCCGCGCTGGAGATCCAAACGATCTGCCCGCTCCATGGCCCAGTGCTCACAGAAGGCTTGGAGGAGTATCTGCGGCTCTATGATCTCTGGTCGCAATGGAAACCGGAAGAACCGGAGGGCATCCTGATCGCTCACGCGTCCATCCATGGAAATACCGCATATGCATCGGAGGCCCTCAAGAGCAAGCTGGAGGGAAAAGGTGTACGAGTCACCATGTGCGATCTGACGGTGACAGACCTTTCCTATGCCGTGACCAGCGCATTCTACTGTGGGAAACTGGTGTTGGCCTGCTCTACCTATGACGGGGGACTATTTCCGCCCATGAAGGCCTTTTTGGAGCATTTGCAGACAAAGGGATTCCGAAACCGCCGGATCGGCCTCATGGAAAACGGCTCATGGGCCCCTGCCGCCGCACGGCTGATGCGTGCCGAGATGGAAAACATGAAGGATCTCCGACTGTGTGAAACGGAGGTATCGCTGCGCGGCGCATTGAACCAAACCAGCGAAGCGCAGATGGACGCTCTGGTGGCTGAGCTCTGCGCGGAGTAGGCGGCGAGTCTGGCTTCGTCCGGCCGCCCGATGTCTCAAAAGCAAAACATCGTCGCCGATTTATTTAGACAACAATATGGCGTTGAGTGATGCCGAAGCTTTGAAAATGGATCGAAGCGCAGCCGCAGATGTTCTCTGCGGCTGCGCTTTTTGTATTCTGACCACGGTGCAAACGGATGGCTTTGACAGTTGCCCTTAGTTTCTGAGGGAATACGAAGTGTGCTGCATGGAAGTGTACTTCGTGGTGGGATAAGATTTTTGCAGAAGATGCAGAAATCTGTCGAGACGGAGGACTCAGCACATGAATCCATATAAAGAAATACTCCGAAAATTCTTCTCGGAATATGTCCGCACTTTAAGGAAATGCAGGGGACTGACACAGGAGGAAATGGCGGAAAAACTCCGCATCTCTGGACGGGCATACAGCGATTTGGAGCGGGGCATATATTGCTTTTCCACTGTTGCACTGGTGTTCCTGTTGCTCATGCTGGAGGAGGGGGAAATAAAGGAACTTTTATCTCCCCTGCTGGATGAGATCGAAAAAGTCGAGGGCAGAGGGGCGGCGGAGTGATCCGTTCTTCCACGATAAGCCGACCGAGGAGGAATCTCTGCTGTTTGTCGGGCATGTTGGCGTTCTTTTGACGGCAGAGGACGGGACGCTGCACTTTGTAGAAAAGGTTGCCTTTCAGGAGCCGTACCGGATGCTGCGCTTTGCCGACCGAACGGCACTGAGCGATTACCTTATGGGGAAATATGACACCTCATGGGGACAGGATATGGCGAGCCCCTTTATCATGGAGAACGACAAGCTCATGGATGGCTGGCGTCCAAACCCGGATAGCGGAAGCTCTGCGCTCGGCTAAGGACTGCGCGTTGCTGCCAATATAAGAAATCCCCGACTCCGATAGACAGGTGTTCGTAAAACAGGTTTAGACCGAAATTACGAAATGAGCATCTGTCAGGCGGGATTGGCAACGGAATAACGGGTATCTGGTGAGAGCCGGATACCCGTTATTTTTTGCCGCCACGAAAAGCAATAGATTTATTCACAGCTTTCAGGTATAATTGCCTTAAATCAATCTTATCCCATCCATTCCGAGATTTTTTCAAAAAATCTCAAAAAAGTTTGGAAGCATTGGAACAATTCAGCCGTTCTCATGCCATATATAGTAGAGGACTGAATATGGACGGCTTGACTGAACAGGAGATTGCAGACAAGGTTGGCTACAAGACCGCCAGCGCAGTCCATAAGCGGATCGCCAAAATCGCAGGAGCTTATGAAGACTATGTGACAGTGGAGTATCAGAAGTATTTGGACAAGTAAACAGACGCAGAAGCGGCAGCAGTTACCGAAATGGTAGCTGCTGCTTTTTCATGCGGGAAAGGAGATTTTATGAGCAGAGAACCGTTTGAAGCCATGCCTGATGTGATGGATGTAAAGCAGCTTGCCGAAGCGTTGCAGATTTCCAAAGCGGGGGCATATAACCTTTTGAGCAGCCCGGATTTCCCAACCTTGCGGATCGGCGGGCGCAAATTGGTGATGAAAAATGAGCTGTTGGAGTGGCTGAAAAGTCGGACAAACAGAACACCATGAAAACACAGTCAAGAGCTGGAAAAGCGGCAAATCAGCCGATAAGGCAAGGCGAAATATACTCCGCATCGTTTGGGGCGTTTCCATCAAAAAATCGCAGCACTTTTCCAATTCAAAAGCTGGGAAAAATTTATGAAAATCAGGAGGTTTTATGAGAACAGGGCTTACCAAGAAGCAAAAGACAGCCATGATCTATTTTGACGAGCAGAGCCGCATCATTGAGGTGCAGACCCACAACACTGATCTCAAAAAGCGGCTGACAGCATTTGCGGCAAAGTACCCGCAATGCTGCCGCCAGACCGACGATGATGAGCAAGGCGGGCTGACCTTTGAGATTGAGAAAGGGCGTTTCTCTTTCCGTCTGACCGCGCCATACAGCGCAGAACGCCGGAGAGCCGCCAGCAAAGCGGCAAAAAAGTGCGGCGTTCATAGAAAAATTACACATTTGTATGGAGACAGTAATTGAAAAGTTCGCGCTTTGCATGGTATAATTATATTAGATGAGTTTATCCGCGCAAAGCGAAAGATGATGATGTACCCGAAAGGAGGAACACTTTTATGAAACGACTGCCAATTATTGTGCTGACGCTTGCGCTCTGCCTGCTGACAGCGGGCTGCGGCGCAAAGCCAAACGAGCCAGACGATGGGGACTCTGCAAAAGCAGAGATTGTCGAACGGATGGCGACTGTCACGGCAGAGGAGATCAAGTATGTCCCATCGTTCGTGGCGGATGTTTCTTTGAACGCCGAAGAGGTTGCCTCGATCCTCAACGAAGCTGCGGAGCATCGGAGCAAACAGCCTGATTCGGGCTTGCACCATTATACGATGGAAATATACCTCTCCGGCGGACCTGACGCATACAGTTCATCTGACGAACACTTCGTTTTCTTTGCCGGACTGGACGAGAATCATATAAACGGCATCTACTTTAACGGAAAAGGCGACAGCTCTAGCATGAGCTTTGAGGACGAAACGCTCTACTGGCTGATCCGCAACAGTTACCGCACCGAAGTACAGGTAGACAAAGACGCTTATGAATACCATCAGGCCATTCTTGACCGGCGGGCGCAGCGATTGGCCGCGCAGTGCGCCTCTCCCTCCCGAACGGATATCCTCACCGGCTATGAGGTTGTGCAGTTTTATCAAAAAGAAGTCCTTACGGATGAAAGCGGCAGCTACACGGTCTATTGTTGGGAACCTGCGTTTCTGGCGGATTCTACCGACGCTGTTCCGTGGGTGGGAGGGATGTACCTCGATGCCGACGGCAGAGTCTGCGCCTATGAGCAGTACACCTATTTTGTGGCAAAAGGTGAATCCGGAAACTTCCCGGCCTACCGTTTCCTGTTCTGGGATTTGTATAACGGAGAAACCGAAGAAGCGGGAAAAGAGCACGCTTTGCAGCGTATCCGGCAGGCGTTTGAACCGGCGGTTCAGGCGCATTGGGCGGAAGATGTGTTGGACGGCATTTCCGATTACCACGAGGTTTCCGTCAGTACGGCAGAGCCGTTGGCCAGAGTGCTGCTTTCCTGCGAGTATGCCGTAAGGGACTTCAAGGTGCTGGGAATCGAGGCTTCTCCCATGAGCGGCAGCCTATCGTATTCCACAGAAGAACTGTATGCTCTGGACGAGTTGACACCAGATCGTCCGTTGCTGCTGAATATGACATTCTATGGCCTGCTGCCGTATTACGGAGTATCCTATGTGGACGGCAGCGGCGAAACGATAAGCTATTCCATCAATATGAGCGGCAAAGACGGCTCTGTGATTTTAACCGAGTTTTTACCGTGCACACAGTAGCGGTACAGCCCCGAACGGTCTGATAATCAAAAACACCAAAGCGCAATCGACAAAAATCGGTTGCACTTTTCTATAGTGACTCTCCAATGACAGACATGTGGTTATTTCTCTTGAAAGAGCGAAACAGAGTTTAATAAAATCGATATTCCTACACATACCCACAGAGCCTTGCTCATGGTTGGCATGATATCCATCAAGCCTCCCCAATCTTCATTTAGCACACGCATCGCTTCGTCTGAATAAAAGGAACATACGGTCAATGCAGTGAAAGATAAGGCTGCGAATCTAAACCATTTTTCATTCTTACTTTTAAAAGAGTAAATCAAATTGAATCCTGTAAAAATGATTGCAGAAATTCCGAAAAACAGCCACATATATATTATCTCCTTAAATTCTCTTACCCTGCACCCCTATGAGGCATGGCTCGCAATCGTGTTGCCTGCGGACAGGAACTGTCGATGAGAGGATCGTTCGCAGCCCCTTTACCGATTCTCCGCCAGATATTCCTCTGCATAGTGGACGGCCACCGCGCCGTCCGATACGGCGGTGACCACCTGCCGCAGCGCCTTGGTGCGCACGTCGCCCACAGCGAACACGCCGGGAAGATTCGTGCGGGTGGATTCGTCCGCGATGATATAGCCGGACTTGTCCAGCGCCAGTTCATCCCAGAACAGCTCCGTCGCCGGGGCGCGTCCCACGCTGATGAACACACCGTCGCAGGCAAGGTCGCGCTCCGCGCCGGTATTGACGTCTTGCAGCCGAAGTCCCGTCAGGCAGTTTTCATGCAGCAGCGCGGAGACGGTGCTGTTCCAGCAGAATTCCACGTTGGGCGCAGCCATCAGCGGCTCATGATAGACCTTCGTTGCCCGCAGGCTGTCGCGGCGGTGGATGAGGTAGACCTTTTTTGCGATGCGGGACAGAGCAAGTGCGTCCGCCGCGGCAGAGTTGCCGCCGCCCACCACCGCCACGGTCTTGCCCCGATAGGGCGCGCCGTCGCAGGCGGCGCAATAGTGAACGCCCTTTCCCGTGAGCGTATCCTCGCCGGGAATGCCCAAGGGGCGGGGCGACGCGCCGGTGGCGATGACCACCGTGCGGCTCTGAAAGACGCCCTCGCTGGTGTCCAGCGTCTTGATCCTCCCGGAAAGGCTAACCTTGTACACCTCTGCCAGCTCCGTCACCGCGCCGAAGCGCTCGGCGCTCTGCTGCATTTTTTCGCCCAGCGTAAAGCCGTCGATGCCGCTTTCAAAGCCGGGGTAGTTGTCGATCTGTTCCGTCAGCGCCATCTGCCCGCCGGCAGAGAGCTTTTCCAGCACCAGGGTGGAAAGCCCGGCACGGGCGGCGTACAGGGCGGCGGTGTATCCGGCGGGGCCGCCGCCGATGATGATCATATCATAGATCTGCTCCATAGCCACGCCCTCACTGTGCCAGCGTTTCCCGGATAAATGTCTCAATGGCCGCCTTGGAGGCGGGTGCGACAATAGAGCCGAGCGCTTTTCCGTTCTTAAAGAGCATCAGCGTGGGGATGGTGTCGATGCCGAAGCGCTGGATGAGCTGCGGTTCCTCGTCGTAGTTGATCTTGCCAGCGATGAGCGTGTCGGCGTACTGCTCGCCCACCTTGTCGAAGGCCGGGGCAATGCGGCGGCAGTAGGGGCACCACTGGGCCCAGAAATCCACCAGCACGGGCTTGTCCGCGCGGAGAACGTCGTTTTCAAAGCTGTTGGTCGTAATGGTAAGCATCATAAGATCCTCCTATTTGTGTGCAAAAAGTTGTGTTTCAATATCCGTGATCGTAATATGCGAGAGGTAGGCGGCGCACTGCTCGTTCATCTGCCGGTACAGCGCGTCCATCACGCCCGCCATACCGGAGCAAATGGCGCAGTCCCGGTCAATGTCGCCGCTGTGCCACGCGCAGTCCACAAAGCGGGTATTTATCGCCTCCGCCACCTGCCGGAGAGAAAGGGCTGCGGGGTCGGTGCAAAGGCGATAGCCGCCGTCCAGACCCTCCCGGGTCTCCACCATTCCCGCCTTTTTCAGCCCCGCCAGCACCCGGCGGACGCGGGTGGGGTTAGTGCAGATGTTCTCCGCCAGCGCTTCGCTGCTGAGAGAGCGTCCGCTGTGGCTCAGGCAGACCAGCGCGTGAACCGCCAGATTAAAGGAACTGTCCACCCTTATCCCTCCTTCACAAGCTCGTAGGGCCAGTCGATGACGCCGCCGAAGTCGTAGACGCTCTGATACCCCAACGCCAGCAGCTTTTCCGCGGCATCCTTGCTGCGGCGGCCGCTACGGCAGTAGACCAGCAGCGGGGCTTCCTTATCGGGGAGAGCCTCGGGCATTTCACTGCCGATGCTTTCATTGGGGACAAGGACGGCGTTTTCAATATGCCCGCCGTCGTATTCCTCCCGGGTGCGGACGTCCACCACCACGACCTCCTGCGAAGCCATCATCTCATAGGCTTCCTCGGCGCTGATCTTATGATACGCCGCCTTGCTTGAACTTTCCTTCGCCGTGTCTTCTTTTGTTTTGGACGGCGCACAGCCGCTCAGCAGTGTGAGCGAGGCGGCAAGTGCCGCAAAAAGTAGTATCTGACGCATAATCGACCCCCAATGCAACTGTATTCGCTACTGATACAGTTTATACTGTAATTATAGCAGATACAGTTAAAACTGTCAAGGTACTTCGGGGCAGCTTTTGGGGCACAAGCCTTTTGTGGTTGTTGACAGAGAAAAAAATATAGGTATAATAAAAGCAAAAGAATAAGACTTATTCTTGTAGTTGGAGGGTTGGCAGTATGCCAAAATACGCAGAGGAGATATTGGCCGCCGTAACGGAGCTGCAGCAGCATCCCACGGCGGAGCAGGTGTTCCTGGAGATGAAAAGGGAGCATCCCAGCATCGCCATTGGCACCGTGTATAAACATCTGAACGCCTTGGCGGGGGAGGGTCTGCTGCACCGCATCACCGAGTCGGGTTTGCCGGACCGGTACGACCGAACGGAACGGCACGATCACTTGATTTGCAGCCGGTGCGGGAAAATCGCGGACGTTCACCTGCCGGATATGCAGAGCCGGATCGAGCACGCGCTGGGACGGGAGATCCTCTCGTATGATCTTAAAATCCGGTATATCTGTCCCGATTGCAGGGAACAGGAAGAAAACAACACTGAAGGAGGAGCCCGATGAACGCTAACGTATCTAAGCTGCTCAACGAGCAGATCAACAAGGAGTTCTACTCCGCCTATCTGTATCTGGACTTTGCCAACTACTACGCCGCCGTCGGACTGGACGGCTTTGAGAACTGGTACCGGGTACAGGCGCAGGAGGAACGGGATCACGCCATGCTGTTCTATCAGTATTTGCAGAACAACGGCGAGGGTGTCACCTTTGGGGCCATCGCAAGGCCGGAGTGGGAACGAGGCGACCACATGACCCCGCTGAAAAAGGCGCTGGAGCATGAGAAGCTGGTCACCGCCAGCATAGACGCCATCTACGCCGCCGCATACGAGGTCAGGGACTTCCGCGCCATGCAGATGCTGGACTGATTCATTAAGGAGCAGGGCGAGGAGGAGAAGAACGCCGCCGACCTCATCACCAAGATGGAGCTGTTCGGCGGTGACAGCAAAGGGCTGTATATGCTCAACAGCGAACTGAAGGCACGGGTCTACACCGCGCCCTCGCTGGTGCTGTAAGCCCCGCGCGTCTGCGGGCTTTCGCATCAGGCAAAAGGCAGACTGCATACAGGTGGCCTGCCTTTTCTTCCACCAGGCGGTTAGAGGAGACTAACTGTGTATAAAACAGAAAGGACTTCAGAACTTAAACAAGGAAAAGGAGATCGAAACCGTTACCCTCATGGTGCGCCGGTATTGTTGGGGCGTGCATGGGACAAGGGGCGAGGCGCTTTGTCCGGCGTGCAATGCACTGCTGGAATACGCCAGAGAGCGGCGGGACAGATGCCCGCCATGAGGAGAATGACAGCCATGAGAAATCATAGGAACTTTTGGGACAGAAATGCCGGTCGGTACGACCGCTTTATGCGAAAGGACCGGGCGGCGTATGAGGAGATGTATGCGCTGATCCGGCCGGTGGTGAAAGCAAAAACAGTGCTGGAGCTTGCCACCGGCACGGGGCTGATCGCAAAAAACATCGTGAACGCGGCGGCGCACATCGAGGCGACGGATGCCTCCGCGGAGATGATTCTTGAAGCAAAGCGGGATAACCGCTCCGCAAAGCTGCATTTTTCGGTGCGGGATATGTTCCGCCTGCCCTATGCGGACAAGTCCTTTGATGTGGTGATCGTATCCAACGCGCTGCACATCATCCCACAGCCGGAGAAAGCTCTTGCCGAGATCCGCCGGGTGCTGAAGGATGACGGTGTGCTCATCGCCCCCACCTTTACCCATGGGAACAGCACCCTGCGGGGCAGGCTCAAGCTGTTTTTTATGAAGCTGGTGGGATTTCCGCTGAACAGCAGGTGGTCAAGTGCGGATTATCTGGCGTTTTTGCGGCAAAACGGCTGGACGGTGCGGAAGAGCGCCGTGCTGAAAGCGTCCTTTCCGCTGACCTATGCGGAATGTGTAAAACCGGCGGTGTGATATGTCATTCTTTGAAAATACCCGCAAGCCCGTAGGCTTTGGCGGGAAAATTATGGTCGCCATGATGAATCTGGGTCACAGCCCTGTGGCTCGATGGGGACTTCGTTTTTTAAAGCTTGCGCCGGACGCCAGGGTGCTGGACTGCGGTTGTGGCGGCGGGGCGAACATCAAGAGACTTCTGAAAAAATGCCCGCGGGGCATCGTCAAGGGCATCGACTATTCGCCCGTCAGCGTGGAGAAATCGAAAAAGGTCAATCAGGCCGCCATCGCGGAGGGGCGCTGCGCCGTTCTGCAAGGCAGCGTGGCGGATATGATGTTTGCTGACAACTGGTTCGATGCGGTCACAGCCTTTGAAACTGTCTATTTCTGGCCTGATCTGCCCCGGTGCTTCCGGGAGGTTTCCCGGGTGCTGAAGCCCGGAGGGACATTTCTCATCTGCAACGAGAGCAATGGCAACACAGACAAGGACGAGAAGTGGACGAAGATCATCAACGGCATGACCATTTACAAGGACACCCAGCTGAAAGCATATCTGGAGCAGGTGGGCTTTCACGAGGTGCAGATCCACAAAAAGAAGGGCTGGCTCTGTGTCACGGCGCGGAAATAAGGGAGAAACAGCCAGATGAAGGACAAGAAGCTCCTATTCAACCGCAGCTGCCACGTGCTGTATTCCAGGCCCTGCAAGAAGGAGATACGGGCAAAAATCGCCCTGCACTATCCTGCGACAGAGCGGGAGACGGTTTGGGAAAAGGTGCAGCGGCAGTATGCGGAGTTTCTCTCCGACTGGCGCACGGATTTGGGGGGCAAACGGAATTTCCACAACGGCGTAGGCGGCACCTACGATTGCATCGCCATTATGAGCTATTACACGGTCTGCAAAGCAGTTACTTCGTTCCGTGAAACCGAAGAGATGGAGGAAAATCTGATCCTGCCGATCTTCCGCAAGCTGCGGTTCGTGGACTGCAACAAGTCGTTCTGGAGGAAGCTGATGTACAGAGCGTTTGTGCGGGCAAAAAGTGGCTGCGACAAATGGCACGATTACGAGATGGCGGTTGCACCTTATGAAACCGATAAGCCTATTTATTATGAATTTACATCGTGTCCGGCAGCGGAGTTTGCCGCCCGGCACGGTCTTACAGACATCATGCCTGCCTTGTGCAATGTGGACTATGCATCCATGGAACTGCTCCACGCAAGGCTGGTGCGGACGACTACCTGCGTGGACGGCTGTCGGTGCGACTATACCATCTGCGGCGACAAAGACCCATACTTAAAGGAACATCCCGAATACCGGGATGAGGCGGGTTATCGAAGAAATATATAACAATACAGTGAAAAGGCGGTGAGACGAATGGAAACTTTTCTCGGAATACTGATTCCCTTTCTCGGCACAGCACTGGGCTCAGCCTGCGTGTTCTTTATGAAAAAGTCCCTTGGCGATCTGGTGCAGCGTTCGCTCGCAGGCTTCGCCGCCGGGGTGATGGTGGCGGCGTCGATATGGAGTCTGCTGATCCCTGCCATAGAGCAATCGGAGGGCATGGGCAAGCTGTCTTTCCTCCCGGCCTTTATCGGCTTCTGGGTCGGCGTGCTGTTTTTGCTCATGCTCGATCATCTGATTCCCCATCTCCATGTGGGCAGCGACCAGGCAGAGGGGCCGGAAAGCAGGCTGGGCCGCACCACCATGATGGTGCTGGCAGTGACCCTACACAACATCCCGGAGGGAATGGCGGTGGGCGTCATGTACGCGGGCTTCCTTGCGGGGAACACGCAGATTACGGCGGCAAGCGCGCTTGTCCTGTCCCTTGGCATTGCCATTCAGAATTTCCCCGAGGGCGCCATCATCTCCATGCCGCTGCGGGCGGAGGGCGAGAGCAAGGGCAAGGCGTTTTTCGGCGGCGTGCTCTCCGGCGTGGTGGAGCCTGTCGGAGCGGTGCTGACGATTCTTACGGCACAGCTCGTGATCCCGGCACTGCCGTATCTTCTGAGCTTTGCGGCGGGCGCCATGCTCTACGTGGTGGTGGAGGAGCTGATTCCCGAAATGTCACAGGGAAAGCACTCCAACCTCGGCACGATTTTCTTTGCCGTCGGTTTCAGCGTGATGATGACGCTGGATGTGGCGCTGGGATAGGCGCGGAGGTGCCGTTGCTTTTGCGACAGCGACGACATCAGCTACGCCGGTCTGCATCCGAAGCTCATTTGGCATCGAATGAAAACGCCGGGACGTGGTGACGACCGCTGAGATTTTCGCATGAAGACCGTTAGAAAAGAAAGGAGTCCCAAGAATGAAGCCTGACTACAAAAACTGGATCCCCAAGGGAATGCTGTTTTCGCTCATCGCGGGAACGATGCTGTCGCTTGCGCTGCTGCTCGTTTTCGGCGTATTCGGCATCGGTGTGAGCGGAAAGCTGCGCATCGTGCTAAGCGTGGTATTCGGCATCGCCTTTGTCGTCTGTGCAAAGTACACCGTGTGGTGCGTGTATGCCTATCGGAGCTTTTCCTATGACGGCGAACGCAAGCTCTCAAAGCAGCTCATTGACGGCACGGCGGAGCAGATCACACTACCGGAGGGCGGCGTGGGACTGGATATCGGCTGCGGCAGCGGTGCGCTGACCATTGCCTGCGCAAAGCGCAATCCGCAGGGGAAAATGGTCGGCATTGACCGCTGGGGCAAGGAATATGCCTCCTTCAGTCTGCCGCTGTGCGAAAAAAACGCCGCTGCGGCGGGCGTGAAAAACGCTTCGTTCCGGCGCGGAAACGCCGTGAAGCTGGATTTCCCCGACGAGAGCTTCGACGCAGTGACCAGCAACTATGTCTATCACAATATTACAGGGGCAGACAAGCAGGCACTTCTGCTGGAAACACTGCGGGTTCTGAAAAAGGGTGGAACATATGCCATCCATGACCTGATGTCGCCCGGTAGATACGGCGATATGCAGGCATTTGTCCAAAAGCTCAGGGATATGGGCTATGAGCGCGTGGAGCTGATCGACACGACCGACGGCAGCTTCATGACACCAAAGGAGGCCAAACGCCTGATGCTTCGCGGCTCGACATTGCTGCTGGGAAGAAAGTAAGGCGGCGATGACGTCAGCAATTCTGGTCTGCATCCGAGGCTTACTTGGTAGAGAACCATGGCATTGGGGCGCGGCGGCAGGCGGTGATCTTTGAAGAGCCGCCTACGGGCGGCTTCTCAAGGGCTATATGGTTAGAGTATGCTAACCGGCAAACATTCAAAGGAGACGAGAGCGGAGAGTTTCCGCACGAGGTGGGGCTGTTTCTCAGCTACCCGCCGGAGGATGTGAAGGGCTTCATCGACCACCGCGCGAACAATTTCAAGTGCACGGGGCCCTGGAAGGTCTACGGCGACGAGGGAAAGGCGCGCTCACTGTTCGCAAAATACAAAAAATGTACGGAGATCTACTGCGCACTCTGGCAAAGCGGCTCGAAGCTGGAGCAGCTTGCCGTCGCGGTTTGATCATATAAACTCATCAAAAGAAAGAAATTGACAAACATGAAAACTGCTGTTATTTACTGGAGCGGTACGGGCAATACGGAGGCGATGGCGCATGCCGTTGCCGAGGGCATGACCGCCGCGGGCGTGGAGGCTGTGCTTCTCACGCCCGCCGAGGTACAGCCCGGCGATCTGAACACCTACGACGCCATCGCCTTCGGCTGCCCCGCCATGGGCAGCGAGGTGCTGGAGGAAATGGAGTTCCAGCCCATGTTCGATGCCTGCAAGCACAGCCTCGGCGGCAAGCGCGCGGCGCTGTTCGGCTCCTACGGCTGGGGCGACGGCGAGTGGATGCGCACCTGGGAGAGTGACTGCGACAGCGCAGGGATGAACCTCGTTTGCGAGAGCGTGATCTGCACGGAGACGCCCGACGACGCGGCGCTTGAAGCCTGCCGCGCCTTGGGTAAGGCGTTGGTGGAATGAAAAGTGATGCCCGCCGCTGACGGTAACTTTAGCGGCAGATTGCGTGGTTTGCGTTTGCCAAACAGCCTATCCGAAAAGGCAGGGACACCTCTTGCGGTGTTCCCGCCTTGCGCTGTATAGCGATGCTTTGAAAAAGAATATGCTCAAGCACCCAAGACAGGTGAACAGAGAGTCTCTATGTTGAGTAGCTGTAAAACCGAATAAGAAAACGTGTTTGAATCGATTGAATATTTCGCTGAAAGTACTGAGGCCTTCCCTCTCGGCACACGGATGACATTGGGCAAACGGAGAATTCGCAGGAAAAGCAGGAATGCCTGGTGTTCTTCATTGAAATCCCTGCGCGCTTATGGTAAAATATTTTTTATAGGTACTGTGCCGTCGGATTTGAGGTAAACTGCGTACAGGCAGGCTGCCTTTTCTTTCATCCGCTGGTTAGAGTAGGCTAACCAGTGTGCAGAACTAGAAAGGTGGAATAGGCCAATTTGCATAAAAGTGTCTAATCATGTGTCGGAGGAGGGAGCCTGGTATGCAAGAAGCACAATATGATTTTCTTCATGGGCAAACGGATCGCAGCGACTTTTTCTCCCCCGCAATGCAGCAGCTTTGTGGTATTATGAAAGACAATCAGGTTGCTTTGCCAAGCGATATTGGAGAAGGATATTTCCGCTATATTTCACCGTGCCCCAATATCGAGATGTACATCTGCGATGTAATGTTTTACAGGGACACAGTATTGCGGAGCAAGTGTATAAGGATTCTTTTTCCGTCGTTTTCTCTCTTTCCGACGCATTGGAGTGGAAGTCTTCGGGCAGAAACCAAAAAACGTTGTTGGAAAAGGGAGATTGCTGCGTATACGGCAGCGGTCTGTTTGATGCGGAAAATATCTATGAGGCAGGGCGGAGATATATAGGCGTCGGGCTGAACCTGCATCCCTGTCGGTTTCGGTCTGTGATGGATGGCTTGCAGAAGAAAAAGGCTTGCACCGCCTTTAACGGGGGTAAAACTCCACCAAAACATAGAATCACCGCTACCATAGAAGCCACAATACGCCAGATATTGCAGTGTAACTATAATGGCTGTGCAAAGTCATTGTATCAAGAAGGAAAGATACTGGAACTTGTTGCAGCCTTTGCGAACGAGATGATGGATCAGAATTCTGTCGCTGTGAAGGGGTCGTTGAGCTGGGCGGATAGCGAGGCGCTACTTCGGGTCAGGCGACAGATAGATGAGGGATTTCTGGAACCCGTGACCATCGCGGAGCTCTCCAAACAGCACTTTATGTGTGAATCCAAACTCCGTGAGATATTTCGAAAGCACTATGGAATCACCATATATCAATATATGTTAAATCGCCGCATGGAGCACGCCTGCGAACTGTTGTCTGCGCCCGACGCTCGGGTGAAAGACATAGCAGGGTTGGTGGGGTACAGCAACATCAGCCATTTCAGCGACGCCTTCCGAAAAAAGTTTGGATGCACTCCGAGCGAATATAAGAGGAGCTTACCATTCTGAAACATAAAAGCAAAGACACAGGTGTATTCTTTTGTGGTTACTATGTGCTAAACTATCCTTATCCATTTGGATAACCTCCTTTGTAACGGCAAACCATACCGTAAACAGCAGAGGAAAGCTACCAAAAAACCGAACTGTTATCAAAAAGTTATCATTTGAAGGGGATGCCCTATCTTTGTCTATGGCGGCACAATTTTTGCGCTGCCGGAGGCGTTCTTCTTTGGTTCTGCCAGCGCAACTGAGCGCACCCGAGATTTCTGTGGATTATTCCCCCTGCATATTGCCAAATATGCCGCAAACAGGTGTATTTACAGCACAAATCTAAGCATTCCTTTTTGCACCGCACCCCTTTGACCACATATTTGCCCACAGACAGCGAAAAGCCGCCCCGCCGGGGAATTGATATGCTCCCTCCATGTTTGGCAGTTTGTTTTTTCACTGTCTCTCATGGAGGGAGCATATCAGCATTCAAACAAGTGCCGAAACCAACACTTATTTCCGCGCTAAAGAAGAAACTGCGCAGGGAATACAATCTTAGGTCTGTCAATTTGCGTTGCTCTAAGGCTTGCAAGCCGAACAGTAAACAGCAATGCCCTTAGCATCCTATCTCTCGACGATGTGGCGTTGGACTATGACGGAGCGATCAAAACCTATACCGGCAGCGGTACCGACCTTGTCATTGGTATGGAAGGAGCGGCTTTATATGCGAGCAGTCCTAACGCTCTTGAAGTGCTGCTTGGTGAGGCCCTTGCTAAAACGTGGGCGAATCGATATAATAAAAATACCGATATTGTGCTTTAGGCGGTAGAACGGAATATAAATGACCAATATGATCCGGAGATCGGAAAGCTATTGGATAAGGGGTATTTGGAATGTGACTGCCGGATGACTTAATGGCTTCCATTCAAACCATACAAACATCATGAGAAACTGTTGATAGTGGAAGGCAAGACCTCCAATGGTATCTCTATTGGCGTGATTTGAACGCACTGTTCAGCTCCTATGAGGTGGAACGGGGACAACCAATGTCCCTGTCCTTGAAAATAATGGCGAAGAATTTGTGATTCAACACGAAATTCAACACAAGAGCAGGAAAGATAAAGTGGACAGAAAAATACATTTTTTTGACTGCGCTTTTTCAAATGGGCAGAAAAAACCTTTTCCTATCAATGCGTTTGTGTAAAATGTAGAAATTATAAAAATATAGAAAAAGTTGCAAAAATGCGTGGCGAGAAAAGGAGGATTATGAGCAATTTTTCCGCGCGTTCAACACAAATTCAACACAAAAGCGACTTTGTGCAATTTGCCATATATAAGAAAAAACCTCGAAACCATGTGGTTTCAAGGTTTTTCTTGGTGGAGAATAGCGGGATCGAACCGCTGACCTCTTGACTGCCAGTCAAGCGCTCTCCCGAACCATCGGGTATGCACCCCCTGATGGCTTGGGAAAGGGCTTGAATATCCCGCCCCGGCAATTGATGAGAGACAAGTTGCAGTATAGCATAGAAGGTATATGTTGTCAACTGGACATACCTTTACGATATGTACCCCTCGCCGTGGTCGTGGCGAGGGTGAGAGCTTATTGCGCCATGGGCAGTTCATAGGTAGCGCATTCGTCGATGCTGTCGATACCATTCAGGAACTGCTCCACATTAATGTTGAATTCAATCTTGACCCTATAGTCCCGGAACACCGAAACCTTCTTGATGATGTAGCCGCAGATCATTTTCTTGACCTCCATCGGGCTTTCATCAAAAATCTTGGACCAGGACACGATCCGGTTGAACTCGGCCTTCATCTCCTCGATCTTAGAGTTTCCATCATTCAGTTCTGCGGTAAGGGTCGTGATTCGTTCACTGGTGGACAGTACCTTCTGTCGGGTATCCTCCAGCATTTCAGTCAGCACATCTTGCGGCAGGGCGCTTTTCCCTTGGATCGCCTTCAGCACCTCGGACTTGAGGGATTCATATTCCTTATTGGCCTTGGTGTTTTCGGCTCTGGCCCGCTGCAATTCCGAGCGTATCATTGCCATCTGCTTTTGAACCGCACTTCCCACAATCATGTCGTTGGAAGCTCCCTGCATCTTGTCGAAGACCTGATGCAGCACCTCAGTGACGATCCCGTCCAGAATGTGCATTGTGTATCCAGTCTGTCCTGTACATTCCTGACGGCGCCGGGTCTTGTTGTAGCATACATAGCGAATACGCTTTTTATGGACCGGCGTCCCATCCGCAAGGCGGGTGGTTGTCCCGTTGGTAGTGAGCACCAGCCGGCCTCCGCAGTGGCCGCAGAAGATGTTCCCGGAAAGCAGGGATTGGCCTGCGGTATTCAGCGGTACTGTGCGCCGCTCTTTCCGCTCATTGGTCCGCTCCAGCATCAGTTTCTGCGCCAGGTCGAATTGGTCTGGGGCGATGATCTGGAGGGCCTCAAAGGGGCCGGCATAGGTTTCTCCGCTCCGAAGGATTCCCTTGTAGAGCGGGTTGTGCAGGATGCCCCCCACACTGGCGTCGTGCCAGTTTTGTCCCTTCCGGTTTTTGATCCCGTGGTCGTTGAGGAAGTTGGCAAGGCGCCATCTGCCGTAACCGGACGAAATGCAGAGGTCAAACATCATCCGGACGACTCTGGCCTCGTCCTCATCAATGACCAGCATGTACACCTCATGTTTGCGCTTGTTGAGGATGCCGCTCTTTTCCAGCCGGTACCCGTATGGTGCGTTTCCACCGCGGAACCGGCCTTCCTCTACCATCTGGCCAAGGGCCGTTTTGGTGCGCATCGAAGTTTTCTGGCTCTCTCCATCGGCCTGCCAGAAACGGATATAGTTGGTCAGGCGGTCCGTGTGGGACTCAAACCGCTGCTCTCCTTCCTGTACGCTCCAGACGCGGACGCCCTTTTTAGTAAACCACTCCACAACGAAGGGTGTTTCATCTGACTTGCGGCCCAGTCGGTCGAACATGAAGACAAGCAGAATATCGAACTTGCCCTGCTCTGCATACTTCTTGATGAGCTGCAGTTTATCACGGTCATCGGCGCTGACTTTATAACCGGATACGCCAGTTTCCTGCTCCTCGCCCACGATGACCCAGCCCATTTTCGCCGCAAAATCGTGGCAGGCTTTTCTCTGCATAGGGATGTCTGCCTGGTTGTTTTCATCGTGATCGACCTGCTTGTTGGTGGAAACTCTGTATAAACAATAAACTCTTTCAGCCATTGATATCCGTCCTCTCATGTTTTTTGTGTGAGAGGGCGGACACCCAATTCATTCTATTCGATTATCAAGGTTCCCGGCTTTTGCCATACCCATTATCTCACACTACGGCCAGAATAGCCAGGGGAATTGATAATCTTTTTATAAACAAATCTGCAGTAAATGGGCTGGTGTGTTGGGTTATCCTGTACTTTGCTCAAAGTTTTTGGGCCTCATCAGTCTGCCAAAAGCGAATGTAGTCAAGCATGCGTTCTGCATCAACGCCGTCTATGATCTCTCCCTCATAGACGCTCCAAACATGGATGCCCTTCTTGGTAAACCACTCTGCGATGAATGGGGTTTCGTTGAGATTGCGTCCCAGCCGGTCATACATAAAGACCAGCAGGATATCAAACTCACCCTGCTCAGCAGCCTTTCTAATGCGCTTTAACTTAACAAGGTCATCAGTGCTGACTTTATAGCCGGACACGCCGATCTCCTGCTCCTCGCCAACAATGTTCCAGCCTTTTTTCTCTGCAAAATCGTGGCAGGCGTTCTTCTGCATGAGAATGCTTTCCTGATCCTTACCTCTGTATAAGCAATAGACTCTTTCAGCCATTTTACTGACCATCCCTTCATCAAATCTTCTGAATGCAAGACCTTCAGCAAGTCGTTCTATTTCTGGGGCATTGCATAGGCGCTCAGGAGAGCCTGCTTTACTAATACAGCAACTTCAGGATTTTCTTTTTCTGCAAAGCAGAGAGTGACCTTATAGCCCTGAACCGAGATATGCATTTCAGGCTTTTCTTCGTCGATTCTGAGTACCCTGTTCATAGTAATCCTCCTAAAAATAAAGCATCGGCTATCCTAAAAAGATAGCCGATGCTTTTCAATTTCTAATTGTAACTGCTTAGTGGCGATAGTCCTTTTACAGAGTAGGTTCGATTGACTGCATACCGATTTCCTGTACTTGGACGATATCCAATGTTGGCAGAGCCTTCAGATAATTCTCTACATTCCAGTATTGGACCCCATTTTCCATCTGCGCATCTTCGCCGCGGTACAGGATATAGCGCCCATGGATGGGACCAAACCGCCGTTCCGTCCTCTGGCATTTATCCTCATCGACGAGGTGCCGGTATTGAAAGGGAACCTGTTTGCTGCTGTGTTTGATTTCAAAGATCTCACAGGAGTTTTCTTTCTGGTCATAGATGACCATGTCAAACTCGCCAGCCTCAAACTGCAGTTTGAAAACACGGTGATCCTTGTCGGCCGCCTTCATGGTTTCCAGCAGCACAATATCTTCCATCATCCGGCCACGGACTTCTTCAAGGATGCGGCCCGTGATCTGCGTTTTATCATATTCGCTGAGCGCCGAGAACTGCTCATCCTTTAACAAGGAATGGATAAGGGCCTGGGCCTGACAATATCGCATTCCAGGCTGTGTGAAGAGAATATGTTCCACTGGTTCAATTCCGGGGTCCGCCGATTCAATGGGACAATCCACAATCAACTCCAACGCGGTAAGATATTGCTTAATCTCTATGATGTGAGCAGTTGTGATACCGATGGACTGCTCCTCCTTGTTCCGGATATCCAGCAGTTCCATCAAACGCTGGGTGACCGCCTCTGTATCAATGGCATCCAGCGCCTCTGTGCGCTTTTCGGGGTCACGCTCTTTCCGCAGATTTGCGGCAGTGAGCCGCAGGTCATGGGAGAGAAAATCATCGGTCAGCACTGAGATCAGGAATCGGTGGTTCATATCCTCTATGATCCGGTTGATGGCGCTGGTCAGCTCTCCAGCTTCATACAGAGAGTACAGGTGGCGGAAATGCCCGCCCGACTCGTAGCAGGCCAGGGAGTGCTGGATGTTCTTGCAGATTGCCGTGTCGATGTATCTTCGGGTGGACTCGTCATCCCGGAAGGATGCATCCTGAGCATTCACATCTTCATCGTCAAAGGCCAGCTCTCCGGCGCGTAGTGTGCCGCCATATCGGATGTACTCATCAATGCTGTCGATCCCGAGCAGACGGCTATACTCCCGATATGGGATGAAGGTCGTGTGGATGGACTTGGCCCGGTCATACAATTCTTCATCCATTGCCAGCCAGAAGCCCAGGGAGTCCGTACCAGACAGGACGATCTTCATTCCCATGGTGGCGAACACATCGGAAAAGAGGGCAGCCGAGTCAATAAAGTCTTCCATCAGCGTGACCTCGTCGATGAACACATATCGGAATCCCGCGTTAAACAACTTCTTGAGATCCCGGTTCATCATCGCCATATTGTCAGTCCTGCGGGCCTTGATGTATGCGATACGGCTCAAGTCCTCCTTTGTCATTCTGCCAATGGCCTGACGGAGCATGGTGTTTTTTCCAGTCTGGAGCAGGCCAAAGAGCAGACACACGCGGTCATGACTTCTGCCGTGGAGGTACATCTCCAGTTGCTCAAAGCAGTCGCGTGAGGCCAGTGCCTTTGATTTCTGCGCAACGGCAGCCAGTTCTTTGCCGATGGTTATATCGGTTTCGACACCTGATATTGATATGCTTTTCGGGCTGCTTCCACTCACTTATGCGTCACCTCCTCGCCAATCACGCCCTGATATGTTACCGCTTTCTCAATTCCATTCTTCCGCCAGAAGGAAGTCACGGATATTCCGGTGCTTGATCCCGTTCCTGCTCATGTCAAACTCGTCGAGGGATACGACATACTTGGGGAAATTGTCCTGGATGCCATCGTATGCACCGAACTCCCGTTTCACCGTATCTTCAGAGGCCAGCAGGTATGTTACCTGCACATAGAGTTTTTCTCCTCTTTTTTCGCATACAAAGTCAATTTCTTTTTCTCCTGCTCTGCCTACTGTGACAACATAACCCCGTCGCAGCAGTTCCATGTAGACAATGTTTTCGAGGATCAGGTTGATGTCCTTCATGTTCCCGCCGAACACAGCCTCCCGAATACCGTGATCCGCAATATAATACTTTTCGTTGGAGGCCAGTATCTGCTTGCCCTGCAGGTCCTGGCGCTTTACCTGATAGAAGAGATATGCGTCACAGCAGTACCGCACATAGTTCAGGATGGTTTCTGCCGCGACAGTCCGCTGCTCATTTTTGAAAAACTTAGCCAGAGAGGACGCTGAGAAAACTGTTCCGACATTTGCGGTCATATACGCAATGATGCGCTCCAGCAAATCAATATCCCGAATCTTGTTCCGTTTTACGATATCTTTGAGCTGCACAGAATTGAATAGATCTGTGAGATACTGCCGGGAGGGTTCTTCCTCATACCGGAGGTTGGCCAGATAGGGCATTCCTCCGGCCAGCAGATATTTTTGAAAGCATTGCTGGATCGAATCGCTTGGTGCAATTGTGTGGTACAGTTCCAGGAATTCAGCGAAGGAGAATGGGTAAATCACAAACTCCACATACCGTCCGCCAATATAAGTGGCCAGTTCACCGGACAGCAGTTTTGCGTTGGAGCCCGTAATGTAGATATCGCAGTCCAGCGCCACTCGCAAAGAATTGACGCACTTTTCCCAGCCCTCTACTTCCTGGATCTCGTCAAAAAACAGATACGCTTTTCCCTCGATGCCCTCTGCCCGTTTTATGATCTCATCGTGCAGAGCCGTTGCGGTCTGCAGATGGGAGTACCGCATATCTTCAAAATTGATTGAGATCATCTGAGACGGGGCAACACCAGCCTCCGCCAGTTCCTCTTTGATCAGTTCCAGCATCACCGACTTACCGGAGCGGCGAATGCCGGTCATTACCTTAATCAGTTCGCCCCCAATGAAGGGACGGATGCGGTTCATATACAGTTCTCGTTTGATCATGATTGGAACGCCTCCTTTCTATCGTTGACCTCAGTATATCCCATTTACAACTGAAAATCAACTGATATAATCTAATTTTATCAGTTATAACTTATAAAATTAGTCGTATGTTGGCGCAAACACTGTACACAGCTTTTCAATTTCTCTCAAAGAAGCCCCCGAATGCACTCACTTTCCAGTTCAACGATGTCGCCTATCGGTATCCTTAAGCCATCAACCAGAATCAATACCTGATCCGCCTCATGGATTCTTTTCAGCCTCCCGGTTGATACGATATACCGGCCGCCGTCTTTCTTTGCGTCGGGCTGGAACCAGGTCACCGTGATTTCCGGCCGCTCTTTGATCCGCTCCAACAGCAGTTGCTGTTTTGAGTCCAAGGCAGCCCTGGCATCCTCGTCCAGTTCCATGCGCTGGTCGGTCAGCCGGGCCGTTTCCACAAGGGCGGCGCTGTGGCCGGACAGGGCCGCAAAGGGTGCGAACTGGGCCGCACGGTCTGAGAGCGGCATCCTCGGGTGCTTGGCTGAGGTAGGATGCGGCAAGTTGATGATATCATCGTATGGTCCGGTCATGCTTTGTGACCTCCGATTTGGTTGTTTCTCTCCCTGGCTGTGGCGCCGTCCTCCAGATTCAGTCCTTTGAGGATGGCATTCTTGCCAAAACGCTTTTTGATGTCCAGCATGGTTTCCTGGAGTTTTCTCTCCCGTGCATGGGCAGTGTCAGCCTCTTTTTTCTGCTTTTCCTTTGCCGAGTAGTCCGTAAACAGGTCAATCTGCTCCGGCAAATCCTCCGGCACAGAAGACTCGTCCAGCAGGTGATTGGCGCAGAGGGTCAGCCGGCGGGCCAGCAGGGTTTTATCTACGATCCGGTCATACAGGCTGGTGGCTGCCTTGAGCAGCTCCTCGCCGGAGGAAGTATATCCGTCCAGATTGACTGTACCATGAGCATGCTTGGGAATTTTGCGCCCATAGCGGTCCGTGGTGACCTCTCCGGTGTAGACTGTACCCTTGAGGTTTTCGATGTCATAGCCTACTGTGAGGACCAGTTGGTTGGTCGCAAGCCGCTTATCTACCAATTCCAGCGCCAGTGCATCGGCCATCTCCTGGATGACCAGCCTTGCCTTTTCAAATGGGTATGGGTACTGCAGAATCTGCCCGGAGACGATGCTCTTGTTTTCTGGTTTGTATGCCTTAATGTCCGCAATGGTGCAGGGTTCCCAGCCCCAGGCATGGTCGATGAGCAGTTCTGCGTTGACACCAAACAGTTTATAGAGCAGTTCCTCGTTGTGATAATCTGTAGGCTGCCCGATAGAACACCGGGCAATATCTCCCATGGTGTACAGGCCGTTGGCTTCCAGCTTGGCGGCATAGCCTTTTCCCACCCTCCAGAAGTCGGTGAGCGGACGGTGGGTCCAGAAGGAGCGGCGATAGCCCATCTCATCCAGTTCTGCGATGCGGACGCCGTATTCATCGGCGGGGACATGCTTCGCGCCAATGTCCATGGCGACCTTGGCCAGATACAGATTCGTCCCAATGCCCGCCGCAGCGGTGATACCGGTCGTCTGCAGAATGTCGAGGATGATTTTCCGGGCAAATTCACGGGCCGACAGATGGTAGGTCTGCAGGTAGCTGGTGGCGTCGATGAACACCTCATCGATGCTGTATGGGTAGATGTCCTCCGGCGCCACATGCTTGAGGTAAACACTGTAGACGCGGGTGCTCCAGTCAATATAGTGGGCCATCCGGGGTGGAGCCACGATATAGTCGAGGGCCAGGGAAGGATTTCGCCGTACCTCCGGGTCGTGAGAGGAAGCGCTGGTGAACTGCCGGCCAGGGGTATTCCGCTGCCGTTGGGCATTGACCTCCTTGACCCGTTGGATCACCTCAAACAGCCTGGCTCGACCGGAAATGCCATAAGACTTCAGGGAAGGTGTGACCGCCAGACAGATGGTCTTTTCAGTGCGGCTCAGGTCCGCCACCACGAGGTTGGTGTCCAGTGGATTCAGCCCACGCTCGATGCACTCCACACTTGCGTAAAACGATTTTAGATCACAGCAAATGTAGGTTCGCTCCTTCATGCTTCGGTCACCCCTTCCTCTTTATCTTCCGACGCATTTTCAAAGCCATTATAGCACATTTGTTCTGGTTGTTCTATTGTGAAAAAACACCATCTTGTACCCATTGGAAAACCAGCACAGAATGCTGTGATTTCTAAAGCGATATGCCTCCATCTTTCTGCCGCAACTGTAAAAGAGAGCCGCCAGTCTGGAAACCGGCGGCTCTCTTTTGTCAGTCATTTTTTCTCTCTGCTTGTTCCTCCAGGGCAAGGAAATGGTCGAAGTCGCTTTCAAACATGCGATCCTGCACAATCCGGTATTTTTCAAACTCGCTCTCTGCGAAGGCTTTGGCGATCTCATGCGTCACCCGGCCGGTGTCGTGGAGGATCTCATGCTCATTGAATTCCAGGAAGCGATTCAGCCGCTGTGACCAGTCCTGCATGGTCATAGGGATATGGCGGCCTGCCTGGTATTCCGCATAGTCCAGGTACATGGTCACAATGCGTTCCAGCGCCTGCAGTTCCTCTCTGGAAAGATAGTTCTTAGCAATGGACACATCATACTTCTGTATTTTTCCGTTTGGATACTGCTCCCAGGAAGTTAAGCCCATGTGAGGTTTTTCAGCGTTGGCTCGCTCCACAATCAACTCCGCCGCAGTATGACGGTGGATCGCCCAGTGGAGTTTGTTCTGTACCTCGGAAAAAAACAGGCGTGTGGTTTTGGCTGATTTATCATAATCCAGAGCCGTGGCGTAGATGTCGGTGATCTTTTGGTAGAACTTGCGTTCAGACATCCGAATCTCCCGGATCTGCTCCAGAAGGTGGTCGAAGTATTCCTTGGTAAGTACACTACCCCCGTTTTTCAACCGGTCACTGTCCATGGCCCAGCCCTGAATGGTGTAGTCCTTAACGATGGTATTGGCCCACTTGCGGAACTGGACCGCCCGGTCATTGTTGACCTTGAATCCAACCGCAATGATCATCTGCAGATTGTAGTGCTTCACCTGGCGGCTAACCTGACGGGAGCCCTCAGTTTGAACTATCCGGAAATTCCGGATAGTTGCCTCCTCTGTCAGCTCACCATCCTCATAGATCTTCTGGATGTGCTCATTGATTGTCCGAACATCCACATCATAGAGAGCCGACATCATCTTCTGGGTCAGCCAGATATTCTCATCCTCATAGCGCATTTCCATGCTCTCTGTACTGTCACCGGTAGCGGCCACAAAGGTCAGGTATTCCGCTGCGCTGGATCGGATCGCCTGTTCTTGTTTATCGTTCCGCACTGCAACGCCTTCTTTCTTCTGTATCAATTCCATATTGGGCCAGCAGTTTCCGAGCTTCGGCTTCTCCCTCCGGTGTGATGAGGGCGGGATAGGTTCGCCCGGCAGCGTTGATCAGCCCTTCCTCTGAAAGTTTGTTCAGCAGGTCGTGATCATAGCCCTTCCAGCATCGGCGGACAAGGGGATACTTTTCCAGTTCCTTTTTCTTGACCGCCCGCATTTCCGGTGTATCCCGTTCCTCCCAGGAGGTCAGGTACATCAGCATGAGGGTCAATTCCCGAATGGTTTTCTTCTGTTTTTCCGGCATTAGCCTGTCCTCCAATCTTTTTGACTTACTACCATCATATCACAGGACGGGCTGTTCGTCTATTCCACAATCATTCCGGGATATACATCGGACCACTCCGTATGCGTCATTACTCCGCTGCTGGGAGCGCAGTGGGCGAGAACGCAGTCCGCTGTCCAGTTGACCCATTCCGAGTTCACCAGAGCCTCTTGGTATTCCTCAGTCCAGCCACGGACTGTATTATGGACTTATTACATCATCATTCCTGTACATATTTCTTCGCCTGTTTCATCTTCCGCACCCATCATTCCTATAAAAGAGGACTCCATATACTCGTCATAAGCCCGTGCGTATCTCTCGTACTTCTCACCGCCGGTTTCTTTCAGAACGGTTTCATCAAATGTCCATAAAGGGTAGGAGCAGAACCCACTTTCTTTGTAGAGCCCAGTATCTTTAGCAAATCCACGATTGAGCAGCTGCGGCGCAAAGGGACAGTTGTTTATATCGACATATGCACTGTTTTTCAAGCCAATAAATTCTTCAAAAGATTTTGTAAGAATAGCGAACTGTTCTTTCTCATCTGCTCCTTGGATAGGCATATCAAGAACAATCGCAAGGCCAGGCAGTTCTTTGCCCATAAAATCATAAACCGTGTACAATTCCACCCTCGGCTCCAATATAACGGGCGTCTCAAAATAATCTTTAATTTCAAATGTCATTTTTTCCTCCTGATAACAAAATATCACCTATGCTCTACCATATATGTAAAATCGCTTTTTCCCTTTGTGTAGCCTATCTCTTTGCTCATTTGGCGTCTTCCACTCCGTTCAGAATAAAAGACCAGGGAATGCTGGTTACCCACTCCCTGATCCATTGCGATTAAAAACCCAGTTCAGATATCTTTTCCCACTGGAGGATGTATTTCTGATCTATGATTCGATTCTCATGGTAATGGCCGAAAAACCAGTAGGCGAATTTACACCGCTGGCTGACCATTTCAAGAAAGTCCGTCAGTTCATCCGTTCCATAGGATGGATTGATCTCCTGCACCACACCGCTGGGAGCGCAGTGGGTGAGAACACAGTCTACCGTCCAGTTGACCCGTTCCAAGTTTGCCAGGGCTTCTTGGTACTCCTCCAAGCTGGGCATCTCCTCCTCCCACCAGCTCACGCCTTTGACCCGGAACATGGACCGCATCCGGCGCATCAGCCAATACTGGCGCTCGAAGTCCGGAGCGGCGGGATCAAGGATTCCATCCTGAATATCATGGGAGGCCGCACCGCCCATTGTGAACCAGGCGAGGCCGCCGAAGTCGAAGACCTGTCCCCGCATAAGGTGCAGGACATGCTCCCGCACAACATGGACCCGTCCGCCATTCCATTCTTTTTCTGGTAGAGTGTTCAGCAAGTCAAAATTCTCATGGTTCCCATCCACGAACAGGGTGGTGAAGGGCTTCTTGTTCAGCCAGTCCAACCAATATTGATCTTTCTGGCTTCCATCCCACAGTCCTCCAAAATCACCCGCGATGACCACATAGTCCCCCCGGCTCATCTCCTTCTGCTGTGGGAAGTATTTGCTCCCAAAGCGTTGGAAGTCGCCGTGAGTATCACCCGTAATATAAATTGCCATTCCATCGCACCTCGATTTACAGGGTCATTTGCTGCTGCCCTGGCAGTGGGGAGCTAATTTCTGCATCGGTTGCCGTGCGGACACCAGGACCGTTCCTGGTTTTCGTTGTCACCAGCAGGCCATCTTGAACAAGCTGCTCCATCAGTTCGCCCACGAAGCGGTTGGCAAGATTATGCTTGCCTTCTTTATCACAGAGCCTGTGTACAGAGAACTTTTGAGCGACATTTAAAGCAACCGGGCCTGTGATATACAGGTTTTTCCGTTTTGTCCGGCACCGTTCCAGAATTTCATGTGTGATCTCCTCGCGCTTGGTCTCCAACTGTGCCAGATATTCCTCATCGGTAATATCCCAATACCTCTCGTAGCAGTCGAAGCCATAGCAGCAGAACGATTTCGCATCCTTCAGTAGTTCTTGGATGGCTGGGATCTCGTCCATCTCTATAATACCACTAAAGTTCATCGGATGCAGGTATAACTCCTGCCAGCCTTTCGTAACGGTATCAGATGTGCTGTCCCCACCGGGCTGTAGATCCCAGCCCGCACTCTGGAACAGGCTGCGGCTTTCTTCATGAAATTTGGCGGCGTCAGTCTCAGCCGGCCAGCCGGAATCGAACTGATAGCGGCTGCGAATCCGGAAGTAAACTTTTCGGTACTCCACTCTTGCTTCACCTCGTTTTCCTATTCCCAAGTGCTTTTTCAAACAATACCACAAGTAAGGCGGCAACATCTATTCACCAATACCAACAGAATAAATGTTCATAAATTGACCTATTCTACCGATATCCTTCCACCAGACCGACGCTGACCCCAAGCGCCCAGTCAATCTGTTTCATCTCGGAGGTGTCCAATGCTCCAACGCGCTCTCTGAGCCTGGACTTATCAATAGTGCGAAGTTGCTCCAAGAGGATAACGGAACCACAGCTCAATCCATTCGCTTGCCTATTCAAACAAACATGTGTAGGCAGCCGCGGTTTTCCCATCTTGCTGGTGATGGGGGCTGCGATCACTGTGGGGCTGTGGCGGTTGCCTACATTGTTCTGCAGAATGAGTACCGGACGGATACCACCTTGCTCAGACCCGATGACTGGCCGCAGGTCAGCATAGTAAATGTCACCACGGCTGATTTCCTGTCTGCAATATGTTTTCACAGAATACACCTCCTCAGCATATTGGGCTTAATATCACAAAAATAGGGACCGCCTCCGCATCTCCCGCATCTGGTTGGAATGGCTGCTCATACGGCATGTTCCGGTCAGTAAACGGGTTTTGGACAGAAGCGATCCCCATAGCTTCTGATATTAAGACTTCACATTTGTGTTGTCTTTCTTTGGCGCTTGTATTCGACACTACTTCCCCAAGCGCAGGAGCCTGTGCCATTGGCATCAGCTCCATAGGGCGACCATCTGAACCGCGGCTGGCTTCACCGCGTCATGGGACTCTCACCCCCGGCAGGATCTCTGTCGGCCGCCCTCATTGCTTGATCCCCATTTCGGTGGGGGCTGTGACTGGACGGAAGTATCATTATCCCTGGCGGAGTCATTGCGATACAGCTTGCCACAGGCTGTTTTTTGGACGGATGGACCCGCTTAGCACCTTATTTGGCCGTCGTTGATAGAGGGGAAATCCGTCAGGCTGTCATAACCGAACAAAAATGTATAGGTGACTTCGTTTGCAGCCTGTACCAGAACCTCTACAGATGGTTTTCGCGCATCCTCCAGCGTCGCTTGCCCCTGTTCAGCAGGGGCCCCGTCAGGAAAGTATTCAGACAATCGGATATTCGGTTTTCAAGGAACAAGTGAGAAGCATTTCCTTCTCGCTTGTATAGGGGAAGATGTCGGCATTTTAATAACCCTCCAATTTCAATTTTCTAAAAGTTTTTTCAAAGACTTGAGAATACGGACTTTCCGTTTATGCACTGCAGGCTGTGAAACGCCAATCTCTCTTGCATAGTCAAGTTCACTTTGTCCCTTAAAAAACAACCCCTGTACCAATGCCTGATCCGCAGCAGGCAACGCTGAGATCGCTTGGTACAGGGCCTCTTTCTTTATTTGTTCAAGGATGATGTGTTCCGGAGTGTTGATGGCGTCAATAAACTCCCGGAAATTTTCATAGGCGCCATCCTGACTTCCGATCATCCCACTCGTCTGGATCTCATGGTCAAAAAAGCTCTGATCATTGTCCTTGATATTCCACCGGGTTCTGCAGTAAGTGCGATAGACCTCCTCTGTCACTATGACTTCCTCATATTCCTGAGTGCAGGTGTTAAAAACAATAAGGGTAAACTTCCCGTTGGATTCCATGTGCCTTTCCTCCAAATTTCAAGATTTTGATGGCGAATCAAAATCTTGAAATCAGGGGTACTTGGCGATATAAGCCTCCCAGCCCATGCCGGCCCTCCCAGTGCCGGGCAGAAAAATAGCCGGGGACGCATTTCTGCATCCCCGGCCGATCCCCGCCGCCATATTGCGGCAGGAATACAGAGGGCCGGGACACTTTACAGCGTCCCGGCCCTTGTCAGCTGGTCCTATTCATTTTTGCGCATACCTGCCACTGTACTGAGTATAGCAGAGGCAAAGTCGGAAGGGAGTAGGGATTTCGTCGGTTTTTCATCGGGAATCAGTCGGGATAAAGTCGGGGCATCTCCAATTCTTCCTGAAGTTCCGGCACAGCATAACCAAAAAGGCAGAGGGACAATAAGAAGATCGCCTCGCGCTTTCGGTCATAGAATACGCTTCGCTCCATATTCAGCTCATCCAGCAGTTCCTTTTCTGTGCTGTTGAAACGGTGGATAAATTGTTTGGTCAGGATCTCATAGTAAAGTTCACCCCGGTCAGGGTATCGTTTCAAGCGGAGAAGGGCACGGTCGATCACATCCACCAGCATCCGGTTTTCCATCACACAGCAGACCCGTTCCTCAAACTCCTGCAGATCCATATCCGGGGCGAAACTTTGCAGATAGATAAGCCCGGTATCAGCGTCCTGAGCGCCCAGCTCCCAGGCGTACTCATGCAGTTCCTCCACCCGCTCACTGAGGACCCACACCACATCCCGGTAGATTTTCAAAATCAGCTTTACCCGGTGATAGGCCAGCTGGCTGTCAAATCCAAGGGTCGCCATCTGCCTTTTACATTTCTGCAAAGTGGAACTTTCTTTTCTCATGCCATTCTCCTCCTCCCATGTTCGCTAAACTGCGAACAAAATGCATATAACAAAGCCTGTGAACATTGGTGCGGCTGCGCCCCTCTCTCAGGAGGGGGGCTTGCCGTACCAAACTTATATGAGATTGCGTGTTTCCAACCGAATACGCATGGCCTGCTTGGAGACTTGGAAGATCTGAGCCATTTCCGCAACCAACTGCTCATTGCTCCTGCCTGCACGCAAACGGTAAAAACTTCTTTTGATTTGCGGCAGGGGCATGAGGAGAGCAGTAGCCAAAGCATCCGCCTGCCATTCGACCAGACCGTGGCTTTCATCCAAAGATGTTTTTCCTTCATAGGCAGCCACATCGCCTGTGCCGGAGTACAGCTTCTGGTGCAGGACCCAGTGCCCCAATTCGTGAGCACAGGTGAACCGCAGCCTGCCGAGGAGCCTGTCCACACAAAGCCGCTCCTCCACCAGGATTGTTCCGGCCTTGACTGCAATCAAACGGTAGCGTTTTTCATCTTGGTCGTATAAAATAGCCGCTCCTTCATCAAAAATCGTTTCCCCAAGGATGCTCCCGTTTTTGCGTAGGCAATGATATTCCAGAGTTAGATCAAACTTGGTCTCTATGATAGTTTCAATGGGAACTGCCTGGGGAGGCCCGTCCAACAAAGCGGGATCATACTCTTGCAGGATCTTCCGTCCAATGGTTTCAATTGCGTCCAATCGATACTTTGGTACAGACAAGAAAATCCCCCCTTAGTTCTGGCGGTTCTGTAGCATTTCCATAAATGCCTTCCATTCCTCATCGGTAGCATCTACTTCCTTTGCCACTCTCAATGCTGCGCGGACGATGTCATGCTGGCGGATATAGTCAGGCAGATCGGCCGGAACCGTCTGCCTGGAATCTGCGGCCAGATCCAGCAGCATTTCATGCTCCTGCTTATCCAATTCCAGAAAAGAAGAGATCCGCTCTACAAATGCTCCCTCTGGCGCTGGCCGGCGACCCTGCTCAATATCACACAGGTACCCATTGGAGATACCGAGGTGTTTCGCGGTATCCCGGAGATTTAATTTGGCCTCTTTGCGCCGTGTGCTGATGAAAGCTCCAAAGGTCACTGGTCTCCCTCCTTCATAGAGTTTCGCTGGTTTGCGAACATCTTGTTTATATTATAACTGGCACATCTGTTCGACACAAGGGCAAAAAAGAAAGCAGAGGCCAGGTGTTAAAATTCCATAACACCTGGTCCCTGTTTTAGAGAAACCTGTGGGCGATCCGCTTCATTTCTTCCACACACTCATGAGGTGCTATGATCTGAATCCCGCCCATAAATTTGAATACCCATCCGTAAAAGGTGCCGCTTGGGTCGACTTCAATGTTTGCCGTAAAGTGTTCCTCGTCATATGTGCGGGTTGGTACAGCTTCTCCATAATGGTCTATGATGGTTTTCATCAGCTTGTTCTCACAGAGCAGTTCAACAGAAACTGTGCGGTCAGCAGCAAACATATCAACGATCTTGTTGGTGTAGCCCGCCACATCAAAGTCTTCATCGGGGGTAAAGCCGGAGGGAAGTATCTTGATCCCCGACAGACGGTCTACTCGAAAGTGGGCCATCCGCTGGTGTTTGTGAGAAAAGCCAATCAGGTAATAGTGGTCATTCTTCCATTCCAAAGCGTAAGGGTCCAGTTGATAGAGATAACCGCCATGTTTGAGAACTCGTTTTTTCTCGGGCGTATATTCATAATACTGGAACTGTATCTGCCGCTTTTCCAAGATTGCCGTTTGGATGGCATCAATGATGTAATAGACTTGCTCATTGTCCGGTTTCACCCGGCTGGACAGGCTGGCGAGCTGCCGAAGCTGCTCTGCCTGATGTGTGCTGGTCAGACGGCATAATTTCTGTACCAGTTCCTCGGATTTCCTGGCAGAAATGATCTTCGAGGATGCTACTGCGTCTGTCAGCATTTTCAGTTCTGGATACTCAAACAGGCGGCTTCCCATAAAATATTGGTTTTGGGTACTCTTGACCACCACAATATCAATTCCTGCATCGATCAGCGCATTGGTATCCGCGTAAACAGTCTGCCGCACTGCCTGAATTCCTTTTTCATTCAGATGGGCAATGATGTCAGATACTGTGGCGGGATGGTTTTCATCAGTCCGCTCATAGAGAAACTGGAGCAATTCCAGTATCCGCATATTTGTTGAATTCTGCATACTTCACCTCCTCGATTCTTAAAATGGTCTATTTTGTATGGTGTCCAGTCCCAAAGACCAGGAACAGGGCAACCACACAGAGAAGCAGGCCCATCCAATTCCGGTCTATGATCAGCTTGATTACCGCCGCAAGCAGCAGACCGCCCACCAGGAGCACAACGCCGTTCATTCAGCGTCCTCCCGAGGCATATTTCCCCATGTGGATGTCCAGCACTTCTCTGGGCGGCTGGATCAGCGCGTCCTCATACTGGCACTTCCACTGAATCTCCCGGCTCATCTGGCCATCCGCCACGCCGTCTATGGTTTCCCCATCCTGAATGGGGTTATCATGCTCCAATATGTACGATGCCACATTGTAGGCGTGGTTTACCACCCAGTTGGGGTCCATGTTGTGGAAGTGGTACTGGAGGTCGGGCAGGAACAGGGTGCTCATGCCCACCGTGTCGATGAGCATATCCTCGGTGCCCTCAATGTTGAAGAAGCGGACATTGACCCCGAAGCGAATGAAACGGTCCGACCCCTCAATCTGGTGAGAACGCACATCCTCCGCCAGAAACAGCTTGCCGCAGTTCTGGAAATAGAATGCCTCACAGGTGGGGTACAGCTCCGCCAGAGCCTCCAGAAAGTCGGCATCCAGGTTGGCACGCTCCAGCGCCGGAAGCGCCGCAGCCAGCATATCGGTGGCCACCACCTGATATTTGCACTCCCGGAAGATCCGCTCCCGGTCCTCCTGGCAGTCCCACATCTGGCTCATGAGGAAGGCGTCGAAGCCTTTGCCCTTGAACCTGTCGCATTTCATCACCATCAGCTGTACCGGGCATTTGCCGTCCTTGAATTCCGCGATATGCTCCTGTGCGGCAAAGCCGGCCATTTGCTTATCATAACAGAAGCACTCTGTTGATCCGATGTGTTTCTCTATCACAGCGGTCATGGTTTCTTTGTCCGGCATGTCCACCGGTTCTTTAAACAAAATCTGAATGAGATAGGGGCCTCCGGGCTGGGGACCCTTTTTATCATCCAGGTTTTGCTGGAAAAGTTGATTGCTCATTTGGTTTCCTCCTTCTTCTCCGGGAACAGCTTCCACCGGAACTCCAACTCTTTCTGGACAAACTCTTTCGGCAGGCCCCGGGGATTGGCAATGAGATACCATACCCGAAAGGTGCGTTTCTTCGGATCTGTTTCCTGCTGGTAGAGCTGATAACCCGCCTCATCCTCCTGAGTCCACTGTCCTGTCTGCCGCTTGGCCTGCACAAAGGGTTCCACCACCTGGTCCAGTTCCTCTTTGGTGAGGCTTGAGGCCCAGGCATGATCCACATCATTGGCGTGGGAGAGGTGGAACAACATCGAACCCATCCAGTTCTTTGCCTTGTGCTCCGGCGTTCCGAGCAATTCCGCCTGACGGCGGTACTCCTCCAGCTGTTCCGCTGTTCCGTACCGTTCCACCATCTGTTCCCGCACATGGATGCACCAGCTGTAATCCCCCGGCTGGATAAAGGGGGCACAGACCGGCTGGAGCGCCTCTGCTGGGTCCACCTCAAAGCGGTCGATAAAGTCGAGGTAGTGAGCTTTGATCAGGGGCAGAAAGGTGTCCAGCAACCTGGTGTTCAGCCGCAGGTCCTCTGTCAGCATCCGAAAGAATGAACCGCCTGTTGTCGGTTCTATTTTGAAAGAGTAGAGCCGATCATCTCCCTGCTTAATGATACAGCTGAAGCCCACCTCCACATTTCCATAGCCGATTTCGTAGTCTATGTAGTTGTAGCGGCTCCGGTCAAACCAGACCTGATAGGTCAGGCCGTTTTTCATTTTCTTTTTGAAGTCGCCTTTTTTCAGCCGCTTCCAGCCCTTTTCCTCCAGCCCCAGGCCGTTCCATAGGTAGTCCAGAAACTCCTGAAATATATCTGCCGGGCGTTTTTGCTCCACGGTCTCCACCTCCTGACGAATCCTCCTTAATAATCAAGCAGGATGGGCACCTGCTGTTCCTCGGCAAACCGCATGGCCCGCCAGAACATGGAGAAGGCGAACTTGGCAAGAGATTGGGTGTCATACTGGGTGTGTTCCGGGATGTCTGCCTTGCTATACTGTCCATCTGAGTCTACGGTTCCGTCTACCGGGTATCCCTCCGTGTCTGCCCAGCCAAGGATGGTATCCTCATCGGCCTGCCATGCCAGCTGGTTCAGCCTTTCCAGCTCCTTCCGCAGTCCGCCCAAGGTGGCGATAGCGACGGTGTCATCGGTGGGCAGAGGGCCTTGGAACAGAAAGCTGTCGGTGAGGGGAAGCCACCAAGTCACGCCCCGAAACAGGGACCACACCCGCTCCTCGTCCGATGCAAGGCGGGCAATCAAGGGATGCTCCCCGAAGATCCAGTCCTTCTCCACGGTGGGAGGCACCGGTTCCTCGTATGTACGACAGGCGGCCACCAGCAGCATAGCGCCGAAGGCATCCCAATCCGGCTTGTCCGTGTAATAGGGCTTCTCATTATTCTCCGGCCAGGGGGCGTAGGGGGGCTGGTCCGGCTGAGAAATGGCGGCCAGAATCTGATCCCGCCAGTTCTCCACCGCCGCCTGAACATCGGTCGGGGACAATTCCTCGTCGTCGGCGGGTTCCCCATCCGGGGTGATGCGGTTGAAGGAATATCCGTTTTCCTCCGCCCACTGCTGAACAACGGTTTTCCAGTTGTGAGAATAGTACCGGGTCAGCGTCCCGGCGTAGATGTCAAGTCCCATAGTGTTTGCCTCCTTTTCTGCTTGGTCAAAGCCGTTCCAGGGTACAGTCGTGCCCGGAATGGTCTGTATCCAAAATGATTTCCACAATGGTGTCCATCGTCTCTTTTCCGAGATTACGGACGCTTTTTTCATAGGCCAGCCACTGGATGTGGATGGGTTGTCCATACTCATGCCGCCCAAAACCGCCCCGAAGAATATCGTTGAAAGCGTTCAGGTTCCGACCGATCTTCCAATCCAAGCCACAGATGAACACCTGCTCCACCTCGTCATAAAAACCGGCCATGTTAGAAAAGCGGCGACCGTCAATGGTGAACATCTCTCTCATGTCCATATAAACGGCTCCTTTAAGTCATATTTCTCCATGATCTTATTTTCCAAGGCTTCATAGGCATCCATATCCTCTGGTTGCGCTGGAATACCCTTTTGCCAATAACCGTTCCCATAGTAGAAAAACATAGCCCAGTAATAAGGCAGGTCATGGCTGAACATCGCCACTCCCATGGCATCGGCCACTGGCTCTGCCAGCGGTGAGCGATCCACTATCTGGGAGGCTTCCTCATAGGAGATCCCCACCAGCTCCACCAGCAGGTGCTTCACCAGTTCACAGAAGCTGTGCTGGTTGAATATGACCTGACCATCCTCATCTTTGAACACGATGCCATCTCTCACCATAATATTCTGCTCCGTTTCTTACTCCTCGTCCCCGGCCTTGAAGTTGTAGATGGGGCGGATGACCTTTACCACATCCGCCGTGGGGCCGATGTTGTCCAGAATATCCTGCATCCCCTTGTAGGCCATGGGGCACTCATCCAAGGTGGCCTTGCTCACCGAGGTGGTGTAGACCTCTGCCATCTGCTTTTTGAATTCAGACACCGTGAAGGACTGTTTGGCGTCCGCCCGGCTCATCAGGCGGCCGGCGCCGTGGGGAGCAGAGCAGTTCCAATCCTCGTTACCCTTGCCCACGCAGAGCAGGCTCCCGTCCCGCATATTGATGGGGATGAGCAGTCGCTCGCCCTCTTTGGCGGACACAGCTCCTTTCCGCAGGATCATGGCGTCGGTATCGATATAGTTGTGGATGGTGGTGAACTGCTCCTCCACATGGAGCTTCATGCCTTTGACGATCTCGTCCATCATGGCCTGCCGGTTGAGCATGGCGAAGTGCTGGACGATCTTCATGTCGTGGATATACTGCTCAAACAACTCTCCGGACACATAGGCCAGGGCCTTGGGGATGTTGGTTTGCTTGAGGTTTTTCAGTTTCTTCAGTTCTTTCTGGATCTCCTTCTCCCGGCCCTCCGCTTTCATTCGGGCAATCAGCGCCTCGATGGAGGCATCGTCAGTGCGGTTGAGCACCTTATAGCCCGCCTCCTGGTAATAGCTGGCCACCTCCACACCCAAGTGACGGCTGCCGGAGTGAACCACGATGTAGAGATTTCCCTCGTCGTCCTTGTCCACCTCAATGAAGTGGTTCCCACCACCCAGCGTACCGATGCTTTTTTCCGCCCGGAGGAGATCCACATGGCGGGCACAGCACAACTCACTCAGGTCGATCTCATTGAGGTAGCGGTGGGCCTTATCCCGGATGGAGAAGCCGGAGGGGATCTTTTCATAAATCAGCTTGTCCAGCTTTTGAAGCTCCAGCCGCCCCTCCCGGATGCGGGTGGTCTCCATGCCGCACCCGATGTCCACACCCACCAGATTGGGCACCACCTTGTCGGTGATGGTCATGGTGGTGCCGATAGTACAGCCCGCCCCGGCGTGAATGTCGGGCATGAGCCGGATGCGGCTCCCCGCCGTAAATTCCTGATTGCACAGCTCCTGAACCTGTGCGATGGAGGCGCTGTCCACCACATCGGTGAAGATCTTGGCCTCATTGTATTTTCCTTTGATTTCGATCATAATTTCCTCGCAATATTCTATGGGGCATGGCCCCGTCAAGTCATCTCATACAGCAGGGCAGCGTCGCCCTGCACCAGTTCCAGATGGGAGCGCAGCGTTTCAAGCCCGCTTTGCACCGCCTCGGTGGGCAGATCCCAGTCCGGGGCAATTTCAGCGGCCAGCTCCGGGAGGTCCTGCTCCCGCAGAGCTGCCAGCAGTTGAGACGCCAGCTCTCCCTCCAGCAGAGCGCAGTCCAGGGTGTCCTCCGTCTGGGGAGCAGGAAAACGGACATCCAGATCCAGTTCGCTCTCACACCAGTCCCAGATGGCCATATAGACCGCGCCGGAGCAGTCGCCGTTTGACAGTTCCTGCCGCCGGCCGTCTTTGAGAAGGTAAAAGGATGCGATCTGTGACATAGTTGTTCCTCCTGAATGTTATTCTTTTTCCATCAGCCCTTCTGCCTGCATCCGGATCACATAGAAGGCCCGCACCCAGTCCAGTTCCTGCTCCATGGATTTCTCCAAAGCCAGCAGGTGGCGCTTTCCCAGCCTGCGGTCCAGGAGGGCAAAGATGCGGACAAGAGGATTCTGGCTGACAAGGCTTTTCTCAATGCTCTGGTTGTCAAAGATCCCAAACGCCTCATAGAACACCTTTTGGTCAAAGGTGCCCTGCTCCAGCGCAAAGGCATGAGCCTGGTCGATGGCTTCTTTCGCGGAGTCGCAATCTTTCAGCGTTGTGGACCGCAGGTGATGAAATTTCGTCCACACATTCTCAAAATAGATGTAGTAGTTGCTCCGCAGTACTTCCACACCGTCCATACGAATGGCTGCCCGGCCCTCATGGTCGGCGCTTTTGCTGTAACTGGTGGCAAAATACTGAATGTGACCCCGGAGCGCCGGGCACAGGTAATCATTCTCCAATTTGTTCCGGATTCCACTCCAAGTGGATACGCTTGCCATGTTACCACCTCTCAGTCACGATAGATACCCACGACCAGGATATAGTCATCATCTCCATGAAAATCCTGACACTTGTTATAGAAGTCTCTCAAAGTTCTAAATTCGGCCAACGCTGCATCCCGATTTTCCACTCCGTTCTGTTGGAGATACTTGTCCAGGAAAGCATCTTCATCCACCTCATTGAGGGCAGAAACGATGTCATCCAGATCCTCCAAGAGAGTGTAGGCCACCTGACCATCATCAACGAAATCAACACCTACGATTGCTTGGCTGAGCGGTTCATGAGAGATCGGTTCTGTCCCAGGGCATCCCACCAGCGCCATGTGGAGCTCATTCCACAGGCGGATTTTTTCGGTGTAGAGAAATTCATGCTGATTTGCCGCTGTTTTCAAAGCATCAACCGTATTCTCGCCACTGAAAACAGCATTCATGAGTTCATCTTCAGCAGGGGCGCTTCCATAAAAATAGTGGGCAATGTTTTCAGTGTTCATTGAGATACCTCGCCAGTTTCTTCTCCAGCAGTTCTGCCATATCATTGCAGAGGCGCTTTACCTTGTCCTGCTCATGGGCGTAGTACCAGATGGTTTCCTCTCCGGGGCGGAGCAGGAGCTGGTCGCCGTCCGCTTCTTTCCAGAACTCGCCCAGCACACAATACCGCTCGCCATGAATGGTCAGATTAAATGTTCCAGAGAGTTCAACGATTACGCCTGTGGATACATTGATGCCTGCGGTCAGCAGGAAAAACTCCCGCACCTGGGACGGGAGCGTGAAGTCCAGCACGCTTTCTTGATTCCCGATCTGCTCCTCCGTGGCGGCGGGTTTGATCTCGTCAGAGGGGTCCAGCACCTTTGCCAACGCCTTGGAGAACTTGGGGTATCGGCCAAATAACTCCGGGTTATTGGCCTTGAATTCCTTTTGCTTTTCCCTCTGCACCCGCTCCTGCTCCTTACAGAAAGCGTCCAGCTCCGCCAGATACCGCTCCTGGTAGAGATTGCTGGCTTCAAATGCTGTGCCGCTCTTTTCCAGAATGGCGATGGCTCTCTTTTGGCTGCCAAACACCGGGACCCACTGAAAACCGTGTCGGCAGGGCTTCAGTTTCAGAAATTCACCCCGACTCAGCAGGGCTTCCAACTCCGTCTCATGTTCGTCCCACCAGTTCCGCCAACTTTCTGGTGTTTCCCGCCCCTCGACCAAGTCCAGGAGTTTTTCTGTCAATGATTCTTTGTCCATAGGTGTCCACGCTCTTTCTCCGCCATCACTTCCACATTACTCGGTAGCACAAAGCTCATTCATTTTTGGAATCAGTATTTTATCCATCCACTGGCAAACAATCTCAAAGGTATTGTTAATCTTTTCTTCATTTCCTATATCAAGATATATTTCATTGTCTCTCAAACTGTAAAACAGTGGTTGTGTGTTGATGTCTGGTTTGGCATAACCATAAGGGTCGTATGGACGGGTGTTGATTATATAGCAAACCTCTATGCTTATGCTATCCTTTGTGTTCCCGCCGAATGAGGAAAACGCAATCATATAGGTGAAATTTTTACTGTGCCTCGTAAGTGTTTTGTCGGATTTTTTATACTTGAAGCCTAAATGCCCGTACTTCCCTTGCAACTTGGTTCCAAGCATTTGCATTGCTTCGTTAAAGTTCATTGTGCCCCCTCCATTTTCTCATCGTAAAAATAAATATAGTTCATTTCTCCGTTTCAGAGGGCGCAGGAATAGATGCTCATGGCCCCGTAATCGGTGTGCAGGACCAGCCCGCTTTGGGTAAAGGCAAAATTCACCTGCCGCACCACAAAGGGGTCGTCAATAGAGGCCAGCAGTTGGCCGCTGCCGGTATCCCACAGCTCTATGGGGGAGCTGCCACGATCCTGCTGAACGGCCATCAGACTGCCCCTTGTCCGCACCATACAGGTGTCTGAAAAATTTAGCCCCTGCCGGACCGAAAACGGGAAAGGATTGGCAATCTCCTCTCCGGTCTGGGTCAGATAGAACCTGCCGCCCACCGAGAAGCACTGGTCATCCGGAGAGAAGAAGGGATGCCAGCCCGCATTGGGGATCACAACTTTTTGGGCGGACTTCAGATCGACCAGCACATACTCACCCTCGGTGACACGGTAGACCGCTTTGCTCTGCCGGGGAGAGAGCATCCCGAAGCAGTAATAGGCAAAATTCGGATCTTTTGACTTCTTACATTTTACCGTTTCCCGCCACACTTTCGTGTTGCTGCCAAAGGCAAAGACGACGATCTCCTCGCCCGTGTACCACAGGGCCAGGTCGCCACTGACATCCAGCATGGTCTTCATGCTGTTTTTCTTGTTGGCAAAGGGCGTGACCTCATGGGTGCGGAGCGAGAACTGCTGGAGAAGATAGCTGTTGTTCAGAAGAAGGGTGTCATTGGAGCAGAGGACCTGCTCATAGGTCATCCGCTTGGCACCCAGAGAGACCGTTTCAAGGCTCTCCCCGCTGCCATCGAAGTGATAGAGGGTCTCGTCCTCAAAATCTCCGACCACCCTCGTCAGGAAGAAGTCATCCCTTGCGGGAGAGGCGGCCAGGGGCATGAAGCCGTTACTGTCCTTACCGACAAACCGATGGCACCGCGCCTGCCCAACAGCGGCATCCCGATTCTGATAGACAAATCCTTTCCGCATCTGGCCCATCATGGCGCTGGCAGCCTTGCTCCTGACCTGGAAAGCGGAGTCGCACAGGATCTCCTTGACCTTCCCGCCATTCAAGCAGGTTCGGATGGTATGGCCGTCAATTTCAATCCGCCACTGCTTATTTGTAGTGGGGTTGAGGAAGGTTTTTTCAATCATGGCTTTGACTCCTCCCTTTGAATCAGGATGGTTTTTCCCTCGGCGTTGATGTCATAAAGGTCATCCAAATGGATATGGAAGCCATCCACACGAGCGGTTTCCGCCATCCCCAGAGCGGCTTTCGCCAACAGGAGCAGCCCCGCCCGGTTTCCCGTTAACTCCAATTCATTTCCATCGGCATGGGTGGTAAAGGAGAGGTAGGCTTCCGGTTCCACTGGGAGGATAGGCAGTAGTTCGTCATTCAGTTGAATGGTCAGTGTTCTGGTTTTCATCACTTACCGAAATACCTCCCATCAATCCCACCAGAAATACCAGACGGTGGACTGCCACAGGACATCTGCCAAGGAGCCAATGCTTCCATCCTCATTCTGATCCAGATCTGGGCAGAAGCCATATTGCTCCACAGCCACCTCCATAGCTCTTTCCTTGGAGATCGGAGTTGGAAGTTCAAACTCCAATTCATCGTGGCTCATGGCGGCAGGGATGGCACCATGCTGCTGGAACCAGTATTTGGCCGCAGCCATCAGCTCCGGTGTGTCGGGGCAGTCATTCCAGTTTCCGAAGGGCAGGTAGGCGAAGATCTCCCAAGGATTCTTCACCGGGATCTTGGCCAGAATGAGCGGATAGGTCATCTCAGTATCATCATCCCAGTAGCTGGAGAAGCGGTCATTAGGTTCTCCGCCCTCCATCTCGCCCAAGACTTCCTCATCCCAGTCCATATCGTCATCTTCGGCTTCTTCCTTGCGCTGGCCGGTCAATTCCTCCAAAACCGTCTTTCCGTCCTTGACGGGGGTAGAGAGCATCTTCTTCCGGTACTCCGTTACAGCTTTGAGGTCAAATTCGTAAATGTCTACATCATTCTTCGGGTCGGCGTTCATTACCAGACATTCCAACAGCGTTTCATCATCCGCCTGGATAAGCACGGGAACAAAGCCCTCCCGTACCCCCAGCCGCTGGGCGTAGCTGTATGCCGACATGATGGGGTCATCATCTGCCATGGATGGGAAATAGGTACACTCGCAGTCCAAATACTCCATGATGGCCTGAGCCACCTCGGAAGGCTCCAGTGTGTCCTCGTCGAAGTCCTGTCCCTGCCAGTTAGCAAAGCGTTCTTCGATCACCTCTGCCATAGCCTGATAGTAGTCCTCGTCAAAGGGGATGAACAGGTAGGCTTCATCTTGGAACTCATCGGAGTGATACCGCTCTGGGCCGAAGAAGCAGAGGGCGTTGTCGTCAACATCGGCAGGATAGTAGGGACTGTCGCCCTCTCCATAGTAATAGCCCGCAAAGGCACGGCCTTGATGATTGAACAGCACAGAGAACAGACAGCCGTCCAGCTCATCCCGGATAAACTCCCGCAGATCCACGCTGGCAGAATCAGCCTTGACCTTTTCTACGACCTCTCCGTACTCCGCAAGGAATTCTTCACCCATCAGGTCGTGCTCCATGCACCAGCGCAGGTAGATGGCCATGTGGTTATAAGCATTGATGGGGTCAATAGGCAGTTCCTTTTCCTCGATGCTCTCGATGTGATAGGAAGCATCGTCCATCTCACCGTCAAAATCATCATTGGAAAGGGTGCCACGAGTGATAGCATCCTGGCGGGTGGGGTTTACTACAAAACTGATCCCCCTCATTTTGTTCAGCAGAGCGTCTGTATCATGTTCCAGTTTATAGTCCAACTCGTCCTCATAAAGCGGAATGACCTGATAGAAGTTGACCTCCTCGCCGCCCGGCAGGGTGCAGACCTCGCTGCCATCCTCCGTATCCTGGGGACCGATCAGGGTAGCAGTACACAGTTTGGTGTTGTCTGCAAATGGTTCCCGGTTCTCCACTGTATGACCATGTCCCAACCAACTGTCACAGTTGATGGGCAGACGGGCCAAGGATTTCAGCAGGCGGATGGGCCAGTACCACTTTTCGTCTTTCATGGACTCCTGATCCAGCTTCCAGTCCGCAGGCAGCGCGATAGCCAGCTCCGCCCGCTCCAGCTTATATTCCACCAGCTCCTCCGGCACATTCATCCGGTGAGCGCCCATACCCATGGTGACCAGGGTGCAATAGTCCCGCTCCTCAGTGGGCGGCACCATGCAGATGTCCACATGGATGTCTGGAGAAACCAGCTCGTGGAACACATTCTCGACCTTGCCGAAATACTGCTGGATGTGTCCCTCGACGGCCTCCATCTCCTCCTCGGTGTAGACCTCGGGAACACCGGCTTCTTCATCCTCGGGCATTTCGCCGTCCGGGTCATCGCCGTCATCGTCAGGGTCACCGTCCGATGACTCCCAGGAGATTTTCAGCGTCATCTGCTCCTCCGGCAGACCGACGCCAGGGCTGCGGGTGATGGTGTGCTTATCATCTGCCGCAAAACCGATAGTTTCTCCATCGTGGAGTTCCACATCGTTCTCCAGCACATAGGACACAAGGCTGGCCAAAAAGTCCCGCAGGTCGCTCGGCTTGGCATCGGTGCCCAGCACCTCCATCTCGTCTTTGCCAAACACATCCATGCCGTAGGTGTAGCCATTCATGCCATTCTCGTTTCTCCACAGACCGAACCAGATCCAGTTGAAGATGGGTAGTTCGCCGTCCTGCATCATGTCGGCAAAGCCCTCATAGAACCGGGGTTCAAACACCACGCCGCTGGTGTAGATGCCGGTGGCATATTCCTGACGGCAGCAGGCGGCGACCACCTTGGTGTAGAGCTTGCCCTTTTCCAGCAGGTTTTCCTCCTTGCCCAGCACCGCCACCATGATGTGGGCACAGTGCTCCTTGGCAACCTTGACGGCGTCCTCCCACATATAGTTGTTCTCGGCATTCAGTTCCGCTTCGCCGTTGGGGATGGGATAGGTCGCCAGGCTGACGGCGGCGACCATGTCGCCCACTTCGAACACCAGCGCGTCATCGTCCTTCTCCTCGCTGGCATCGTATTCATCCACGGCGATATCCCACTTTTCCTTCATGTCCCGGATGAACTGCTCTTTATCCCATTCTCCCTTGGACAGGAGGACAAATCCGGTGAAAACGCCTGTGTGGTCACTCTCATCCTCGGCCTCTGCCTCGGCCCGCTTTGCGATCTCTTTCTGGCACTCTTGAATCACCGCCGGGGCATCCTTGTCTTCGGGGTCCAGTTCTGCCCACCGCCGGGCGTAGGGAATGGCCTTTTCCTCCTGACCATAGAGATACTGATAGCCGTAGGCCATCCGCATATTCCACTCCGCCTTGTCCTGGCCTTCCTCCCGGACGGACTCCAGCACCTCGATGGCGCGGCACAGGGCCTTGTCTCCCTTATAGCGAGGGGTGCCCTCGTCATGGTCCCCGATAATGGCGTAGTTTTCCAGCGCCCGTGCCAAGGCGTAGGCGGTGCGATAGTTCCTCCAGTCCTCCGGGATGGCATTCAGTGCCTGGATACAGCGGGTGTACTCGTCTTCGTCGTTCCACTGCTCCAACTGAGCGAAGAATGCTTCGGCGTTCTGTTGGGTATAAGGAATATAGTCCATGCCCGTCAGCGCCTCGTCCAACTCGTCATCCTGATTCTCAGTTTCTGACCCAGCATCTTGTTGCTTTAGGGGTACAGAACCGGCTTCACGGCGGAAGGTGTGGAAGATGGCCCATGGGATGTCCGTGCCTTCAAAGAACTCTTTCGCCATGTTCAGCGCCTCTTGGATGTCCCAGGCGATGAAGTCCACATAGCCACAGTAGAGGCCGGTAGCCCCGCCGGTGAGAGTGAGCACTTCCGAACCATCCCCGCCGGTGAGCACTTCCTCCAGTTTGTCCCGGAAGTCGAAAATTTTCTGACTGCCTTCCTCCTCCCGCAGGGTATCCAGGGGATAGCAGAAGAAGCCCGCCACCGCGCCGTCGGCATGGAGATCGTCCATAAAATCATTGTCGGCATTCAGATAGCCGTTGATGAGCGGCACACAGCAGGTGGAACCGGCCATTACATCCAGCCGCCAATCGGCGTCCGGGTCCTGTTTGGGTTCCATTTTGTAACCAAGGTAGCTCTCCAGATAGGCTTCCGGGTCGGTGGAGAGCTCCAGGCCCTGCTCCCGCAGTTTGTCGGGCAGCTGGGACAGGAGGAAGGACGGCTCTGCCTTGGGTTCCTCCAGCACATCAAAGCTGTCTATGTATCTCATGTGGGAGATCTCGCCCAGCACTTGGTCGGTGAGGGTAGTGAGCATCCACCAGGCCCGGCCTTCTTCCTCTTGAAGCTTAGGCAGCAGCTTTTCACAGTAAGCGGAGATGGCAAAGCTGTTTTCACCCTGTTCCTCCAGCCAGATCTGCACATCATCCCCGGAAATCTCCCAGCCATCATTGGTTCGCAGACCGATGTTTTGAACAGGTTGACGGCCCACCAGGATGTTCCAGTGCTCCAGCACCTCTTTCGGAGCGTGCTTCTGGAAGTAGACCAGCTCAAACAGTTTGACTTTGTCGCCCTCTGGGGTGAGGATCAGTTCATGCTTTTCGCCGCCCACGCCCAGCTCAAAGGAGATTTCATCAAAGGCCAGATTCAGGGTTTCCTCCATTTGGGCCACGAGTTCTGCACCGCGGGTGTGATCCTTGTCGTCATCCATCATCTGGCGCAATTCTGCTTCCATCTCGGCAAAGGTTTCCCACCAGTTCTCTGTCCGATCCCGGAAGCACTCCCAGAACTGCGGCAGAGAAATACCCTGCTTGCACCGGTCGATAAACTCTTTGGTGTCATCGTCACCAGGGCGGACTTCCAATGCCTTTTCAAAATATCGCAGAGCCCGGCCCTCCTGATCCAGATAAAAGTAGGAGTAACCCATGCGGAAGTTCCAGTAATAATCGTCCTCGAAGTATTCCTCATGGGGCTTTAGCAGAGCGAGGGCCTTTTTGAGCATTTCTTTGCAAGTTGGCTTATGTGGGTCTGCCAGATTGTTATAGGCACGGGCTAACTCACTGTCCATCTCAGGGGTACGCTCCTCGGCGGGGATGGCCTCCAGCGCATCAATAATTTTATGTTGTTTGCTCTCCTCATGCCACTTCTGGCACTGCTTCAAAATGTCCATATCAGGGTCCTCCTCGTCCTCATCCGGTTTCCAGTCTTTGATCTGCTGGAACACACCGTTCTCATCCCGCTCAAAGGCGCAGGGGGCGGGGGTGTTCAGCAGAGAAATGATGTCGGGATCGTCGTTGCAAATTGTGTTCAGCTTGTAAATCCCGGCATTGTTGGGGTCGTCCATGTACGCCTCGCTCTCGTCACCGGCGGTAAAGCGCCAGCCGCTGTCCCAGCCGCCGTCCGGATTCTCCCGGTAGCAGTAGCCAACCTTGCAGCCCTCCATCGTAATGCGGTTGGTGGCGATACAGCCATCGGCGCCCTCCCAGTCGGGGAGCAGATTCTTCATGTCCTCTGCCTTTACATAGTAGTCCCGGTTGCGGCCAGCGGCCTCGTACAGCTCCTTCCGCAGCGCCTCCACATCCCGAGCCATCTCCTGGATCTCCTCGTTATCCATCATCTCGCTGAGGTCGTATTCCAGCGGGGCATGGACAAAGTCCGCCAGGGCCTTGTTCATGGCGTCATGCTCCTCTGGCGTAGCAGTGATGCGGATACGGCGGGCGGGGGTGTTGTACTCGTCCAGATCCTGAAGGTTTACACTGCCACTGACGCTGCACTCCAGCAGGATGGCGGCCAGGTCGGTGACCACATCAATGGCGAAGTGAAAGTCCATCTCCACACCATCGGAATGTGTAAACTCCAGGTACTCCACGGTTTGGCGAAAGTCCCAGTTCTGCTTGTCCAGACCGATCTTGGAGAAAATCTCGCTGAGGGGGATCTCCTCCTTTTTCTGATCCTCTAAAAATGCCACAAGGTTCAGACTGTCATCGGAACCGCCAATAAAGTTGCCCCAGTATTTTTTGATATACATTTGTCGTGCCTCCTGTTCTGAATCCAGTCGATCAATGAGCTGATTCAAGTGTTCCAACCACGCAGGAGCGATCTCACCGCTATCCTCGTTCTTCCAAAGATCCATAATCTCACGGATGCCGTCCTCGTCCGGCACCTCGTTTTTGATGTCGGTGAGCTGCCGCAGCAGGAAAGCAAGTGCTTCTTTGGATGCTGTGAAACCGGTGACTTTATCCCATATAGCTTCTTCATGATCGTAGTCCAGCTTGCCGTTATCCTTCCATTGGAAATACAGCTCCGCCAGAGCCATCGCAGTATTGTCAAAGAGAAAGTCGATTTGTGAGAAGTCAGATCCCAGCATGACTTCCTCTTTCATCAGTTCAATCATCTCGCCCAGATCCATTACCGGATGCTCCGGTACATATTCATTTTTGAGGATGTCCAGTACATCCAGCCCTTCGTCACGCTCTAATGCTTTTATACCCCATGCTCCCATGTCGGCACCTCTCTTTCTTTATTTCGTATCAAGCTTCTATTGTCAATCATGGTTCTCCACCCGGATAATGGGCCGGTAGAAGTCATAATCTCCGTTTAGTTCCTTGTCCTCCTGCACTTCCGGCTTACAGTGGGGCGAACAGGGTAGGAAACCGAGAAATGGGCCCAGCCCGCCGCAGATATTGCACCCGCCGTCACCGCCGCAGGTGGTAAGTCTATCAGCCTGCACCACTTCCCGCATATAGGGATCGTAGGCGATGGACAGGCCGAAGAAGTTGGGTTCCTCCATATCATAGGGCCGGTTCTCATCCTCATCCATGTCCTCAAACCAGCGTAGACGCATGGAGTAGTCTAACCCATCTCCCCATGGGAACAGGGTCCGACATCCGCCGCCGCACAGGTAGGCCCACTCGTCCGCTGTGGGCAGCGAAAGCCCCTGCTTTTCCAGCCCGGCAAGAAGCGCATCGTAGTCTGTGCAGTGATAGATCCAGGTATGAAATCCATCTTCTGTCCGTTCTATGCGGGCCGACTGATGCAAGGTAAGACTGCTGCTGTCACTCCAAGCAAAATCACGGAATTCCTTCAGCCAGTCAGGGTGGGCAGTCAGCCTGGGATCGTCCATCTTGACCGGCTCCCAGCACAGTTCCTCCAGCTCCCGGCCCACCAGCATGGGGCCAATGACCGCCTGCCGAACGGGAGCCATGCTTTCCCGGATCATCTCTTCCGGGTTCTGCGGTTCCATCTCCCACTCCTGGAACAGATAGTCCAATTCCTCCCGGCTCTCCTGATTCAGTCCCTCGGCAAACTGCTCCCAGCCCAGGGTGACGGTATCGCCGGGGACAAAGACGAACTCCCGACCATCTTTCTCGAAGATGCCGGTGGTGCAGCTCTGGCCCCAGTGGTCAAAGGTATGTAGACCGAGAAAGGTCATAGTATAACGAGCAGCCAGGCTTTCCATCAGCGCCTGCTTCTCGGTGGTATCCATTTGATTGAATTGGGGACGGGACAGTTTTTCGTTCATGGAAAGTCCTCCTTCGATTCGTTTTGCGTGTTCCAGCAGATAGCTCTGACCATCCTGCTTGGCCCATTCCAAGTATTGTGGAAGCTGGTCGGAATGGATGGCATCCAGTGAAATCAGAACGGCGATCCGCTGGTATTCCTGAAGTTCAGGAGAGTAACAGTTGCGCTCCCAAAACAGCGGAGCGAACTGTTCCACACAGTCAGGACGCAGAGCAGGCATCGCCAAAAGCGCCCGCCGGCTCACATATTCATTGGGGTCCTTTGCGAAATCCAGAATTATATCCCTGACTTTCTGACTACATGAGCATTCCGGCAGATAGGCGGCAAACTGCCACTTGGCCTCATTCTCATTGGAAGCTGCGGCCCTGCGGCAGAGGCACTCAAACCATTGTGGATGGGAAGTGGTCTCCTGTATAAATCCCTCCGCTTCGTTGGCCCTGGCAATTAAATAGACCATCTCATCCAGTAGGACGCTGTCTGCCGTTTCTGCATCCATTTGGGTCAACATATGGCAAAAGGCACTGTAAGTATCATTCCAGTATGGATAATCGACTTCCCATTCACCGCCGAGTTCCTCGCTGGTTTTGCCGGGATAAGTGGCTTCCTGCCATTGATGGAATTTGATTGCCTGCTTCAGCAGGCGTTCACGAATGCCCTTTGCCATGTGCTCACCTCACGATTCTCCGCACAGTTTTCCGATCTCCAATGCCTGCTCCACAAGGCTCAGGAGCAGACTGGAAAAGCTATTTGCGATCTCCTCCAAATTGGAATAGTCGCAGTTATAACCCTGGACTCTGCCGCTCTCCAAGTCAAGGAATACGATACTTCCATCACCCAAACCGCCAATAGGAAATACAGGACCATGCTCACATTCGCTCATGTAGTCCACAAAGGCATCCTGAAATGTGGGGTAGGCTTCCTCCAATTCCTTTAGTGTGAAGATCCACGGCTCAGCCAAATAGCAGCCGCCGAAGTTCAAAAGCAGCCAGCGGTACTCTGCCGGAATGGGAGCATATCTGCTTTCAAATCGTTTCACAGCATCCTCTGGTTCCGGGAAGATACCCTTTGTGAAGGGGCTTGCTTTATAAGCAGTTTGAATTTTACTGCGGTATTTTTCCAAATTCATGTCATGCATTGTGTTTCCCTCACAGAGCATCCAGATTTTCCTGTAGATCGCCCTGCATCAAGTGTTGGGCAATGGCCCGGTTCAATTCCTTATGGGGGTGATAAGCGGCCTGCTCTACATCGTGCAGGCACTCCTCCATCAGTGCCTCCGGAGAAATGCCTTCCTGTTTTCCATAAAGGTGACCGAAGGCATAGCACACTGATTTGAGAAAGCCGAAAATATAGTCGTGATTTCCACGCATACTGGGTAGGTCATTGAACGAGCCCATACCTCCGTATGCCCGAAGGTGGTGGGAAACCTCCCGCCGCTGGGTCCAGTCCTCAATATCCCGCTCCAGCCAGCCGATCCAGTTTTTGAATTCCGGGTGGTCTGTCTGTAAAATCGACCGCAGACAGATCAGAGCCTCCGTATAAATATCGGTCTGTTTCATAGGCCATCGCCCCCCAAAATACCTCCATAGAGAACACCGTTTTTCCCGAGGAACAGCATCTGGCTGCGAAGTAGGCTGCACTGCTCCACAGCGACCTTGTTTCCGTCACAGGTGGGAATAGCCTCCTGTTTTTGCCCAAGACGATCACCATGAGCAGTAAGGAAGTAGAATTTGTCCCGTTGCTGGTATCCGCCTTGAAACAGGAAGGTATTGCCGGACGGGGCAACAGAAAAAGCTCCGCTTCCTTCGATTGGCAGTTCAAACACAAAGTCCTCTTTGAAGTTCGTCCGCACCAGCCGGAATTCATCGTAATAATAAAACCACAGGTTTTCTTCTTCGTCCAGGCTGATGGCGTAGCAGTCATAGATGGAATACTTCTCATTCTTCCAGAGAGGAGTTCCATCCGATGTCCATGCAATCAGGCCGCAATCACCCAGAGGTTCATCCCAACCGTAATTACCAAATACACCTTCATCAAAGTAGCTGGTAATGATGGTGCCATCTTTTTTTACCACGCAGTCTTGAATGCCATCCCCCAGGCAGAAACGGGACAGCACAGCTCCGTCCCGGCTGACGATCCAGGCGTTCTGGTCGGGGCCGTTTTCCCGATAGGCGCATCTTGCTCCCAGCAGGAGGAAGTGTTCACCTGCAGGCCGCAAATAATGGAACTGGAACTTCAAGAGACCAAGAGGAAACAGCGTCGTTTCCAGCACCCGCTGTTCCGCCCAATCCAACTGGATTTCCACCGCGGTATAGGTGGAAGGAATGCTGAGCCAGTCCTTACCCTGTGTTTCGGAGGGCTGTTCCATGAGAAGATAGACTTTTCCATCCCTTGCCGTGAAAAAGTCTGTTACTTCTGTGCCCTCCAGATGGTTTTCCCGGCGCAGCTGGTCCAGGTCAATGATGGAGAACAACGGCAGATTTTTTGCTTTTAAGGATTTGTTCATTGGGACTCCTCCTGGTTACTTTAACGCTCCATCATAGGTGTGAGTTTCCCAGATGGACTCAAATTCTGCTTTCTCTATTACACAGGCGTGGAACTCCTCACCCCAGACATGGGCGTTCAACTCATCCACGGTGGGGATCGGTGTAATCTCGATGGCGCCGTCGTAAAGGTCAGGGATGTTGCGGGTGCGGCCATCTGCAAAGATGTCGATGGAGCGGAGGACCAGCCACTCATTTTCGGTATCCACTTCATAGAGGATGACCGCTGGCTCTCCATCCGGTGCGCCCTCCCAAAAGAGTTTGATGTACTCGATCATTCCATTTCCCTCATTTGAACCAATGCCACCCCGTCATGGTGCCGGTTACCTCATCTATCTGTACCGCAATATCATAATTGCCGCGACAGCCCAGCAAAGCTGTAGGATGGTCGTTTTCCAGAATCAAATCATAAAACTCAACCGCTATGTCTTGGAATTCCTTCGGAATCTCCAGTGCAGAGAAGAAATCCACTGATTGAGCATTTTGGAAAAATTCAATGGCCGTTTTACTGCATTTTACTATAATCCCTGTTTGAGTGGTCAACTCTTTCATGCTTTCGCAGCCTCGCTCATGTTCAGATACATCCCCATCGTTTTTTCATTGTCACAGGCCGCCCGGATCATTTTGGACAGTAGCATCAAATCGTCGATGTATTGGGAGTACACGCAGAACACATCCTCGTCGGAATCAAAGTGAAACAGATCCACGCCGCTGTTATTTTCCTCGAACTCCTGGATCACGCCCCGGACAAGCCGCTCCCAATCCGCGCTGCTGCCTGTCAGTCCCAGCCGTCGGAATTTCTCTGTCCGGAATCCGTCGCTGATCTTTAGCAGAAGGGAGATCGCATAGGGGTGGTGGGGAATGAGAAAGAATGGCGCGATCTGCTCTGGTTTTACCCAGATTTTGAAGGGCGGGCGCGGATCAGGTATCCAGGGCAAGATTTCCCATTCGTCATCCCGACGATTTCCGTATTGGCAAAAGTCTTTCATGGCTTTGCCTCCTGTTTGAGTCTCTTTCTGCATTTCTCAATGTGGGCCTGTTTGGTGGCTATGATCTCCAGCACCTTCTCTGGCTTTATCCGCAGCAGAAGCGCAATCTTCTCAACAGGCATCCCGTCCGCTGCCAGCATACAGAGAATTTCCTTCTGTGCGGAGGCTTTTCCAGCAGCAAAACCAGTATCATAGTCGTGAGACAGCAGGGCAAAGAATTGCTCCGGTGTCAGAGTGGAAATCAGTTCCTGCTCCCCGTGATAGATCCTGCTGCGGAGCATTTCCAGTTCATAAAGTTTCATTTCTGCCATGCTGTACTCCAATCGTCAAATCGGTCTATGTAATCCTCCCCATAGCCCATGCGCCAGCCAATGGAGTATCGCTCGATCTCCCGGTGGGCCAGCCAAGGGGCGGCATGATTTTCTTATCTTGTAGTGCCATATTGTTTTCCTCATTTTTCTTTCAGGCTTCGCATCCGTTTCATGATCTGCTCCTGTTTTTTCGCGGTTTTACGCTACCTGCTCAAAAATCCCGCAGCTGTTCAAACTGCTCCAGCAGGGCATCTTTCTGGAGTGCATCGCCTGGCAGGGCATCCAGGATCCCCCGCAGAGCCATGTAAATTTCATCCCGTTCCTCGGTTTCGATAAAGCCCATCTTGTTGAAGGTCTGAGTGTAGGCTGCCACCGCCTCAAGTGCCTGGGCTTGGGCGTCCTCGCCCGGCTCAGCGGCCAGCTTCATCAGCTGGGAACGGGTCTTGCGGTATTGATTGGCTGCCTTTTTCGCAGCGGCGGCAGGGATATGCTCCGCACCGTCCCAGCCCCGGAAGGGATTGTCCAGGTTTTGCGCCAGCCACTCCGGTTTCCGGGCCTTAGTGATCCGCAGATCCATTCCCGGCTTGCTTTTCCAGAGCTGCTTTGCCGCTTTTGCCGCCGTCTCCGGCAGGCTGGTCATCCAGAACCAGCGAAGCTCCGGCACCTGCTCCGGGGTGGGGATGTCAGCTGCGCCGAAGCCGAACAGGTCGAAGGTGGAGAGGTTCGTCAGTTCCCGGAACCCTCCCACGGCGGAGAAGTTCCCCAGGTTTCCCGGCGCGCCCCAGAGCCGCAGTTCCTTCAGGTGGGGATGGACAGCAGCCAGCCCGGTCAGATCAAAGTCCTTCAGCTCGATGCCATGCAGCCCCCGTAAGTTCGGCAGTTCCGTGTGCGGGCAGTATTCCCCGATAAATTGGAGGGTCAAGCCGCTGCCATCTTCGGGGGCATGGATGGTACAGGCGTCCGGCCCCTTGTTCTGAAACAGGAGCAGCTCCGTTCCCTCACACAGCCACAGCTCCTCCAGCCCGGTCATGTCCAGCATCAGCTTTCTGATGCTGGTGCCTCGCAGATCAAGTGTCCTCTGACCGTGGTTCAGCAGGGTCAGCTCACTGATAAAGGGATTCCCCCTCAGAAACTCCAGCAGATCCGGGTGCCACCGCTGGCAGATGAGTTCGGAGAGGCAAGGCAGCGCCTTTAGTTCCAGCGCCGAATTGAATGGCGCGTACTGATCCATCACCCGATGACTGCTGACCTTCACCGGGATACCGCCGATCTCCGTTTGCTCATCGCTCTCCATGGCCTCCTTGAAGGCCCGCCGCCGCTCCTCCGGGATGGCCTGCCACCGGATCTGGAGATACACATCATGGCCGTCACTCCAGCCTCCGTAGGAGCAGCAGGGCTGGTCGGTGAAGGGCGGCAGAGTCCCCACCAGCGTGTACTGGGGCGGGACCTCCACCGGCACCCGCAGCAGATGAAGGTCACGGGACCAGTACATGAAGTCCTTGTAGAGCGGGCGGAGCTGGGGCAGTTCCTCCGCCGTCAGAGGGGCGTCACCCACCCAGTCCAGGGAGAGGACCACCGCCCAGGGCTGCTTGCTCACCGAGTCCGGCGGCGCAATATAGGCCACCTGGCAGGCGGTGTAGCGTTTCAGATATTGGTTGTAGACTGTATAGACCTCTCCGGCGGTGGCTTTCATGGCACCACGCTCCTCTCATCAGTTCTTTTCCAGATAGAATCCCCATATGCAGTTGGAGAATTCTCCAGCGGCAAAGCGGTGGATCTGCCCGTCAATCTCCACCTGCCAGACCTCGAAGGTATGGTCTTGGTGATAGATCGGGTCTTTGACTTTTACTCGCTTGCCGGTGGTTTGCCAGTCGTAGTCAAAGATGTTCACACCGAACAATTTGCATTGACCGTCCGGGCCAAAGGTTTCATATTCCCAAGCCATGTGATGCCTCACACTTCCGTGCGCTGCCAGCCGTTCAGCCGCTCCTGCACCGCATCAATCTTCCAGCCTTCGCCCACACGCTTCATAAGAAAGCGGCGGTCAAAGCCGGTGTTTTTCTCCCTGGTGTAGATGTAGAGCTTGTTTTTGGTGATCTGCTCTGCGTCAAGGAATTCTTCCCCGTTGTAGGTGCCCTGGGCGCTGTATGAGAGGCCCAGAGGTCGATAGCCCGGACGGGGCTTTTCGCTCACATATTTCTCCCAGATCGTCAGCAGACGGGGCACTGCCTCAGCACCTTCAAACCCGGCCTGCTCCATGTACTGCTCCCACTGCGTCATCTCGGCAAAGAAAGCGGACAGCACCCTGCGGCATTCCGCCGCCGCCTGCTCATCCAGCTGGACGGGCTTTTTGGCCTTTTCCCGCTGGAGCTGGAAGAAGTGTTCCATCTGCTCCTGGGTGAATTGCACATGGGCCACTGGCTCGATACGGTTGTTGCCAGCGATGGCCAGCAGGCCCTCATAGGTAACGGCGGTATGGTCGATCTGGATGTGGGAGAGCTTGGAGATGGAGGCCGCCTGGAGCAGACCGGCATCATCCAGCCCGGTACGGTTGAGCGTCAGAAGGTCCAGCTTGCAGCCTTGCAGAGCGGACAGACTGCTGCCGTGGATGGCGGCGTTACCGTCCAGCAGCAGATAACGCAGCTTGGGCATAGCGGAAAAAACGGGGAAACAGGCGTCAGTGAGCGCACCGTCCTCCACGCCGAAGTTGGCCATGCTTTTATGTCCGGCAAAAGGGGCAAGCAGTTCATCCGTCACCGGATAGCTTTTCACATGGAAGCCCACCAGGGTGTAACCGGCCAGCTGCTCCATGATCTCTACGGTCAGTTCCGGGACTTCAAACTGCTTTTCTCCGTCTAAGGTCAGGACACCGCTCTCCCAGTTCACTGTCCGCGCCCGTTTTGGTAATTCCATAGCGCGCCTCCTTATTCCTGCTCTTTGTAACTGGCTTCAATGTCGATGAAGCGCACATACACGGCGCAGACTTCGCCCTTTGCGTCATAGCCGAAGTAGACGGGATAGTAACCGTCACCCCAGCCAGAGGCAAAGATGGGCAGATTGCAGTCCGTGTCCGGCACCGTCCAGTTGAGCCAGTCGCCGCAGTCTCCCTGATATTTGGGGTGGGCTTTGGCGTTTTCCTCCAGGAGATCGCAGAACAGGTCGTTGTAGGGGTCGATGTCCGGGTCCTCCTCCAGCCGCTTGGCCCAGTAGGTCTTGAAGGCCGCCTGGGTCTGGATGTCCGCAACACAGCCCATTCCAGCGTCTACGCCAAAGCCAAAATACTCGTCCTCGCCCAATTCCTCGTCCAGATCCTCGTTGCCCACCATGCCCAGCTCATAGCGGACAGGCTTTTCCTGAGAAACCTCCACCTTGACGCAGGCATAGCGGTCGCCGTATTGTTCGCTGGGCACCACACAGATCTTTACGGGGTAAGTCCCGGCGGGGATGGTCTGCATAAACGGCAGAGTGTCCTCCAGCTCCACCAGCGGATCGCAGGCGAAGATCTGCCCGGTGGGGAAATGGACGGCACCGATGTCCAGTACATCCACCGCCATGTTCCCAATCACTTTCTCTGTGAAATGGGCCTCCAAGTCATCTTTACAGGTCAGTTTGTTCTTGATTGCTTCGTATTTGTTCAGCCATTCAGTTGTAGGCATATCAGTTTCCTCCTGTTGATTTTGTTTCTTGATGTACACACTCTTTGAGCCATCCCAATAGCAGTTCACACACCGGCCATCCTGAAAATGATGGTCACAATTCGGGTAGCCATAAAGAATATGGGCACATTCCGGGCACAGCCCCATCATCTGTGAGGAGCCTTTGAAAAACAGGCTGCCGCACTCATCACAAACGGCCAGTTCTTTTTCTGTCATAGGGCTCACCAGTCCCGTTCCCGGATAGCCTCCTCGGTGTCGATGGGGATGTTGAACCACTCCAGAATGTAGGCCACAGTTGCCGCAATGCATTCCCGTGCCACCGTTTCGATCTCGCTGTCGTTCTCGTCAAACTCCTCCTGGAGATCATTGATGCCGCAGACCGCCTCGTCCAGCGTTTCCTGTACCACTTCGGGGTCGGTTTCGCCGTTCTCCAGCAGGTCGATGACCTTCTGAAGCTCGTCCTTGACCTTGTCCACCAGAGAAGCAGGATAGTAATCGTCCTGATACATCTCGTCCAGCAGTTTATAATTGGGGTCAAATGCTTTCATCGTGATTGCTCCTTTCTCATTCAAACATCAAACCGTATGATTCGGTCAGGCTTCCGTCGTCCTCGTGGAATATACACTGATACACAGGCTCACGCTGGGTTGCTTTGCGGAACCGCTCCAGAACCGGAGCCAGCGGCTCACCGGTAGGGATGCCGAGCGCATCAGACACCCGCCGCAAGCTGTCCATATCCATATCTTCCAAGTTACAGTTGCGATGTCTCTGCCCATACTCCTCCAATGTCTTGGAATCCACATACTGCTTTGCGTCACAGCAGTCGTGCCAGCAGATACAATTCACAAGCAGGGAAAAGAGATCGTCCATGCTCTCGGCCAGACGGCCTGCCTCCCCTTCGCTGCTGTAATATCCAATGGAGCCATCTTCCAGCAGATGGTATTCTCCGCCGGAGCCATCTCTGGCAAAAGCCATGCCGGGCAGTGTGAAGGTTGCTCGGCCGTCCGCCTCATCCCGCGGGGATAACTCATCCAGCAGGAAGAAGTCAAACAGCGAATCAAATTCATCCGCCAAATCAGGGTTTTCATGCAATATCTTCAAATAGTCCATAGCCGTTTTCCTCCGTTTACGGTTCTTGGGTCATTTTGCGCAGCTGTTCCAGCCACAGCGTTTCTTCCATTATCTCATCATTTTGGTAAAAATGGTCTTTGTCGCGGGCCAGATGATCGACAAGTGGAGCCGCGTCCACAGGAGTGCAAACTGTAAAACTGTCCCGATCCGCGCCCTTGATCTCTCGGTTGAGGTAGTACACCCGCTTGGCATCGCGGGAATACCAGTGCCCAAGCAGTTCCCAGGAAGTCAGCTCTGCTTTGGAAAGCTGCTTGCCGTAGGCATAGATCCGCTTCTCATCTCTGGCAAAATAGGTATCGCCCAACGAGCGGAAAGAGGAAACTTCCGCACCCTTGATGATCTTCACCTTGCCGTCCCCGTTGTGGAAGTAGACCTGCCGGCCGTCCTTTGCATATCCCTGGGGCGCACCCGAATCGTTCTGGCCGTTGTCTAATACCTGGAAGGCTGCCAGCTCTACATCTGGGATTCTTCCGCTGGTGGTGTAGACGGCTGTTTTGTCCATGGCGTAGGCATAGTTTAACACCCGAAACGATGCCGGGTCTGCTCCACGAAGGCGAATCCCGCCGAGAAAGCAGGCCGCAGAGGACTTACCCCAGTAATGCCAGCAGCAGAAGTCTTTGGGCGCAACACCTTTGAGCAGACCGTTTTCATATAGGCCGGAGAAATAGACCGCTCCATCCCGAAGGAAAAATTCGTTGTCCACCGGCTCTGTGTTGGCGATTGGTTGCAGCGTTTCTTCGTGCTCGGCTGTGACGCTCAACTCGATCTCATTGTCGCTGTAAATTAAGTAGAGTCCATGAGGAGCCTTTCTATCGAAATGCAGTTCAATGTCATGGTATTTGAGGATCAAAGGTTTCCCGCCGCTCCTCATGGTGGAAACGGCATCGGGCTTGCCAAAGATTTCTATGACCTCATCCTGTGACATTCCGAATTTCAGCGGTGAAATGTCCCGCGGATTCTGCAATATTTGACTGCGCCAAATCGGAAAGTCCTGTTTCATAGTTTTAATAGCACTGGAGGATCAGCCAGATCCGGTCGAAGCGGCGGGCTGCCAGATCCTCTTTGGTAATGTAGAAATAGATGTGCCCGCAGTCTCCGAACATCAGCTCAAAGTCGCCAAGCTCCACGGTATCCAGTTGGAACAGCAGCATCCATCGGTCTCTGGCCGTTTCTTCCGCCTGCTGACGGACCTCCTTTGGAATCTTAACCCAACCATTGCCCAGATAGTAGCCCTGGGTCACCAAATCACATTCGGCAAACATACTGTTCTGGATCACATCGGGCCAGCCCAGCAGCTGGGAGCGGTTCTCCGGGGTTTCGTCGGTCAGCTCGTTCCATACAAGATCAAAGGCATCGTAGTCTTTCTCATCGGGGAACATCTCGCTGAAATCCTGCCAGGAAGGATAGGAGTATTTTGAGTCCATCTTGATTTTGACCATAGGAAACTTGAAATCTTCCTCCATATCCGCAGGAAAGTTTGCTGCGGACAGCGCCGAAAGATCCTCAAACCAATAGACGCGGGCGCAACCCTTATCCTTGGGGTCATAGCCCCAGCACTGGGTATCCGTTTCATAGAAGAAGGACAGCAGACCGTGATCGGGCAGAAGATGCTCTTTGTCAAACTGGGCCAGCTCCTCACAGTTGAACTGGGCCAGGAAAGTGAGAGGACGATCTTTTACCACATGGTCATAGCTCTCGCCCTCATAAGTAGGCCAAACGAAGTCCGGGGGCACATCCGGCTTTCCGCCGAAGCGGGTAGCGCCCAGCTTGTATGTTTCTTTTCTGGCAATTTTCAGCTGAATGCTGTTTCTGCCCAACGACTCCAGTTTTTCTTTCATGTTCATAATCAGTTCCTCCTTGTTGCTTCGTCATATCTTTCCGTCCAGTGCCTCAACCGTTTTCATGGCAGCGGAATCAAATTTGCACTGCCGCAACTCCCGTTCAATCAGGGCAAACACATCTGGAAAGCACTCAATCTCATCCTGATACTCATATTTCGCATATAGTTTCCCGTACTCGGAGATCCAAACCTCCGCCGGGTAGTAGTAGCCGATATGACCGATGGGCTGGCACTTCTGACCGGCAGCCTGTTCGATCTCCGCCAGCTCACAGCCGGACATATCCCGGAAATAGGCGTCCTCCAAATGGTTTTTGATCCCATTGACCAGGTAAGGGAACAAAGCAAACTCAAAGTCAGCCGCCCAGTTCAGCTTTTTCTGCGCCAGGTACCACTCACAGCACAGGCCGAAATACTTGCGGTAAAACCGCTGGGTGGTCTTCATCATCGGGACGCCATGATTGGCGTAATACTTCTCCGCAATGGAAATATCCACACTGCGGCCTTCGTACCACCCAGCGTACTCCATCAGCTGCTTGACCTTGCTGCCCAGATCGCCGGAAATGGGGATGCGTTCTTTCGTCACGGTGGTCACCTCCATTATTTCTCAAGTGGATAATACCAATCCTCCGGGCCATTGTAACTGACCTCAAATGCTTCTGTATCAACATTCAGTTCTGATTTGGCTGTTCGATAAGCTACAGCGGCGACCTGTTTCAGAATGGGGGTAGCCTCCTCCCAGTAGACGCATGATGCTTCATCTTCCAACTCAGAATCTTCGTCTTCCTGTTCCTCCTCAAAATTCAAAGAAAAGGATTCATTTTGAATCTCTGCGTAGAATGGAAGTTCAAAGTCCGCAGGATTGGTAATCCGGATCTCTCCAGTGGGAGCATACATCTCGGCCATACTCAGATTGCCGGCCTGAAGATATTTCTGGTATTGCTCTGCTTCGTTCTTGAGATACCGTTCCGAGGAGGCCCGGCTGTCAAAGTGGACGGCGCTTACCCCAGAGGCAAAGTCCGTTGTCAGGCTTATAGTGAACACCGTGTAATCCGGATGCTCCGCTTTCAGCTTTTTGATGGCGGTATTCACAAGGGACAGCATTTCTTCCTGGTAAAGGGCCGCGTTAAAATTCGTGTCCATGATTGTGTTCTCCCATCCTTCTGTCAAAGTTCATTCGGATACCCGATCTTATCCAGGCCCGCCTTGATTTCTTCCCATTCATTGCGCTTAGGGTTCAACGCAATGACCAGTTCTTTTGTCACCGGAACCCCATCAGCAAGCTGGCGCACAGTCTCCAAAGGCAGGTCTGCTGGGTAAAACCACTTTCCATACTCCACATAGGTCTGTGGATCGCCATCGATCAGGGGAAGCAGGTCTTTGGATGCGTCCTCGCCGTCCATGGGATTGCAGTACCAGGTGATGCCGTCTTCCGTCCAGACGCAGAAGGTACTTTTCATCTTTTTGACTTCACGGCTGCCCATGAGCTTTTGCAACGCAGGGGGCATCCCATCCGTCAGGTCTTCTATTCGGGGAAGTTTTTTCTCCCAGTCGTAGAGTTCGGAATCCACACCGTTGATTACACAGCCTTCCGGCGCAAACATGACGATCATGCTCTGGTCACTGCCATCAGTGGCAAAGAATGCCTCTTTGCCTTTTCGCCATGCGGGGTTGTATGTATAGTGGCGGATGAAGCTCCATTCCTCCTCCACCATGATGATGTCCAGAGCTGCCAGCCCTTTGCAGAAGTTTTTCAGGCGCTCCGCATTGGGAAGGCCAGATAAATCTTTTGTGGAAATCATGTGGTTATCCTCCTGTCTTTCCTCACCACAGCCGGTCGATCTTGGTATATATCTTACTGGGTTCTCTGTCCGTAAAACTGGTCAATGAGTCAGTGAGTTCTGTAAGCGGCATCACATTCAAAATATCCAGTGCATAATACCAGATCCCGGTGTCCCAGTCCCGGAACCGCCCATTGCAGACAGCTCGACCATAATCACCAGGAATCAAATCCAGTGCTAACTCATTGAGGGGCTGTTTTTGCCCTGTCTTATCGTAGGTATATCGCTCCGGCATCGCACCAATATGCCAATCATAGCGGTAATGCACCTGGATTCCAGACTCCTGCTGAATCAGTTCAAAAGGGTGAAGCCGCATTGTGCCATTAGGCTTCCATTCCATCAGCCTGCGACAGTCCCGATCAATCCGAAATCCATCGGGCCTCTGTACGATAGATGCAAAGTGAGTAGGCAGGCCAAAGGAATAGTAAGAGAAGAAGTCTTTCGGCAGCCGCATCGCTCTGGGATACTGGTTCCGTTGTGCGGCGGCGTTTCCGCCCCGACAGTCTTTATACCATTGCAGGCGGATCTGCTGAACCAGAAGTGTGGGCAGATATTTTTCTCTTTTTCGTTCCTCAGCTTTCATGAGTAATACAGAAAATCTCCTGGTTCAAATCAAAGTAGATCACCATCAGCTCGTCGGTGATCTCCGGGTTGAAGGACAGATCCATAATGAAAACTTGCTGATCCATCTCGTCATCCACCAGGCTGCCAAACCGCTTGAGCCGCAAAAAGTCCACCATCTCAGTAAAGGACAGCTTGGATGGGTCGGTTCCCGGAAAAAGATCAGCCGCAATATCCGGGCCTACATCGTCCCGGTGGAACTCCATGAAAAATGTCACAACGCTATGGTAGCGGCTGTCCTCGTCCGCCAGCGCCGCTTTGATGGCGGCTTTGGCCTTCTCCGCCAATTTCTCCGCCTCATCCAGCATTTCTCCCACCGCATCCATGGCGGTAGGATCAGCTGTCAGTTCTTTCTCTACATCGAAGAGAAAGGGCAGTCCCGATTCATCGGGAAAGGTGAAGATTTCCTCGCCAGGGGTATATGTAAAATCAATGCGTTTACAATTCAGTTTCATAGATACACCTCCTCATTGGTTTTCCAGATGGGGTAATGGGATTGGTGAATAGACCACTGTATCTCCGTCATTATCCATCTTGAGAATGATAGCAAATTCCGCTGTATTGCTGTCCTGTCCCTTTGGGAGAGGAAAGATCATTGGGGGGCAACGCAGGGCAGCATGGTTCGTGGTATTATTCCAATCTTCCATGGCAGCAGATAAAATGACATCAATGTGTGCCAATACCTTCTCAATGGAACCCGCTGAGATGTTGTAAAAAGTGGGGTTTTTATGATACTGCTCTGTGATGAAGTTTTTATAGGTTTGCACTGGCATAAAGCAAAATTCCCAATCAAGGGGATACAACCCAAGCCAATACTCATACAGTTTCATAGGCGTATCCTTACCCCTCAATGTTGGTAGCTTTGAGGCCCTTTTTCAAGGAACCGTAGACCGTTACCGCATGGTCGGTGAACATCTCGTCGCAGTCAAACCAGGCGGTGAAGCTGCCGCCGGAGGTGACGGACAGGCTCGTCATGCTGATCCGCCGGGCCAGTTCTTCCTCTGTGATGGGGTCTGTTTCCGGATCGCGGGGGTTTTCCTCATCCTGGGAAAGCCAGTTGTTAGCCAGCTCGGTCAGGTTCTTTGCCGCAAGCTCCCGCATGGCTTTGTCCCAGGTTTCACAGTCGGCCAGCAGCTTCTTGGCGGCACTGCGGGCGCGGGTCCAGGAGGGCTTGCTTTCAGCATTGACCTCCAGAGAAAGGAGCACATCCTTTCCGCACCACTGGATTTCGCCCTCGAAGGTATCATAGTCCTTGTCCAGCTTCAGCTCACCCAGCACCTGGTCCTGGATCACCACCGGCTTGTGGTACTCGTCCAGAACGGCTTGAAGTTCCGGACAGTCCTCGTGGGCCTTGACCACCTGGGAGATACACCAGGGCCATGCCACCAGATCTTTTGCCCATTCCTCTTTCATCCGGCGGATCTTCAGGCGGCAGATCTGCTCGTTTTGAAAGCGTTCCCAGCCCTTTTCGCTGTTACGCTCCTCATCGGTGACCGGCCACTCCAGCCGCTCCTCTTTGGTGCTGACCTTGCCGGTGTCACAAAATACCACGCCCAGCGTCACAACGGTCATTTCCCAAAAGTTTCCTTTCCAGTTATATCCGCCTCCAATGCAGCGATTGATCAGAGCGACCACTTCCTGCTCCTCGGGCTCGTACATCTCATAAAATTCTTCAAACATAGATCATTCTCCTTATCCCGCCGTTTGATTGCGGTATTCCTTCTCCAGTTGGGTGTACCACCGTTTCAGCATGGTTTCCAGACTGGTCTTTCCGTTGCGATCTGTAAAAACAAGAAACTTCTGCATCAGTCTGGGGAATAGATATTTGCCCGCTTTTGTCAGATCCTGATTGAGATAGACCATCCGAAGGATACGGCCCTGCCGATCCAGAGGGTTCTTTTTCAGCAGTTCCTTTTCAAAGCAGAAGCGCAGAAACACCACATTCTCGTCGTAGAAGTCCTCCACCACAGCCGCGCCAATGCTGGTGTATGTGATGTCGTACACCAACCGGCTCCAGTCAAATTTCTCGGCATAGAGTAGTTTCAGCGCCTTTGACCAGTGTTCCTCCGGGATCACCAGCATCCTGTGCTGGGCGGTACTGGAGTAGCCACGGTAGACGGGTTCCGGGTGTCCCAGCAGTTCGCTCACACTGTCGGCATAGACGAAGCACAACTCCTCGTCGAACAGGCCGCCGATAAAGTTACCATTGCAGTACAGCATATAGTTTTTGGACTTGGCCGGAGAGTAAGAGAGGTTGTATTCCTGGGAGTCCAGGATTTTATGTACTTTGTTCAAAAAATCTATTGATGTCATCGGTTTGCTCCTTATTCCTCAAACTCGCCCTCGATCATTCCGTTCAAATACCGGCCAGGGTCTGCGATGAAGTCGTCCCATTTGGCCAGAGGGTGGAACTCCTCGTGTTCGATATCCAGATACCACAGCTTTTTGTCCCTGGGGCTCCACAGCAGCAGGTAGTCACTGTAATTGTCCATGGCCGCCATGAGGGAGAGCAGCTTTTTTCGTTTCCAGGTCATCTCCTGCACATCCATGAAGGAGTAGAGCTCCGCCCACTTCACCCATTCCTGCTCCGGAAACTCCAGCCGAAGGGGGCCGGTTTTCAGATACTCCACCAGCTTGGCGGGCAGCTTATAGGGCATGAGCTGCCGGGCTTTTTCCTGTTCGTTGTGCCAGTCCTCCGGCTCCAGGGCTTTTAAGTAGTCGGCCAGCTCCTGATTTTTGTTCTGCACTGCCACGGTGTAAGGCCGGTCGCCGTATTTGTCAGCAATGGTGATGTCGGCTCCTTGCTCAATGAGCCAGCGAACCATAGGGAAATTGTTGGAGCGGGCGGCCTCGGTGACTGGGGTGGAGGCGTAAGGGAACATCATGTCCGGCTTGTGGTAATTGATATCCGCCCCTTTTTCCAGCAGCAGTTTGGCAAGCTCGGCCTGTCCATCGGACACAGCGGCCCGGAATGCCTCGCCGCCAAACTTGTCCACGGTGATCCCGGCTTGCTCCAGCACCGGGATATTCTCCGCTCGCTGTCCCCAGCGCACTTCCTGGAAGGCCCGCTCTTTCTGCTTCGGGCTGAGTTTTGCGGCCTGTCCAGCAAAGAGCGCCACCACCACCGGCCCACAACAGCGGGCAGCGGTGAGCAGCAGGGGTTGTTCCTCTGCCAGACCGGGATCAGCTCCATGCTCCAGCAGGAAGTGGATCATGGGCACATCGTTCCGAAAAACCGCGATCTCCAGCGGCATCAGTTTGATGTATTCGCTGAGCTGGATGGGAACATCTAAATCCAGACCGCCTTGGAGCAGCGCTTCCAGCTTGGGAGTGTCATGGTCGCAGATGGCAGCAGCCGTTTCTGGGAGAGTCTCCCAGCGGCCAATATATGCAATTTGGTACATAAGACACCTACTTTCGTTGTTGTTTCACTTGATAGGGAACGGTCCGGCCCAGCACCCGGCCCTTGCCAACGGCATTGGCTCCCTCATAGATTAAGAACTCCGCATTGTTTTCCAGCGGAGCGTAGTCAATGGTATCTGGATAGAGGGGTTGGGCATTCCCCAAAGCCGGTTCATCAAATGCACACTCGTCTCCGTCCAGAAAGCATACCCCCAGATATTCCGTGGTTCCTTTGACGACAAAATGGGGACAATATTTTCCACTCATCAGACTGGGGGGAGTCTTTCGCTTGCCGCTCCAGAAGATGACCTCCACATAGAGCACCGCCCGGTTTTCATCTGTCCCGATCATGCCAGTCGCTCCATTCCTGCTTAATCGCCAAACCGCTCGGCGGCATCCTGGTAAACGGTGATGCTTTTGGCCACCTTCTTTTTCTGGCTTCGGATGCGGAAGTAGTCCCGTAGAATGCGCTTCAGTTCCGGGTTTTCCACCTTGCGGGGCAGCAGGCTGATGAACATTTCGTCGTAGCTTTCGTACAGAACACCACTCCGGTTGTAACTTTGCCAAGTCACCGTAGGCTTTCGACCTTCAGGGTCTTTGGCCAGATCAAAAAGCCACCGCTCATCCAGCTCCACATAGCGTTCAAACATAAAGGTCGTGTCATAGGACCCGTAGCGGTCATGGCCCCAAAAGATGAACGCAGTCATTCCATCAGGCCCCAGGCGTTCATAGGTCCAGTCCTCCGGATAACAGCGGTAATCCAGCATCCCCAGAGCATTGAACAGGTAGATTTCTTTGGGAGTGCCCAGCAGGAGCGAATAGGTTTCATACACCTGTTCCTTGGGCTGGGTGATAATTGCTTTCATAAAGACTGGAATCAGCCAACTGCCGCCATAGCGTTCATATAGTTCATCGGCCAGTGCTTGTAGTCGTGTATCCGGGTTTCGAATCAAGGAGGCGGTCAGAATCAAAGCCGGAATCTTCTCCATTTCCTTTGGCTTTACTTTATAGAGCCCCAGTCCTTGGGAAATGTGCCATGTAGTGCATTTGTCACCATCATAAAAGGGGGTGTGCTTGAGATGGCCGATCCGTTCCGCATTTTCCGCCAGAAAACGGTACACCTCCAACATCTTGGGGGAGGCTTTGCCCAGCATCAAATGAAAACAGAAATTCATCTGTTCCACCTGTCCCTCTTCCAGCGGTTTTGTATCCGCCTCATCCAACAGCAGGGAGAGGGTTTTCAGGATGACTGGGGCAATCTGCTCCGATACACAATCCGAGCAGGCATCCGACATAATATGGCTGCCCATCCATTTGCCCTTGACCAGCTTGGCCCACAGTGGGGCAGCAGGGGCATACTCCAGCTGCGCCAAAGCCTTCTGAGCAGCCGTTTTGCACTTACCCTTTTCTGTATTCACAAGTTGGAACAGCAGTTCGCCGTTTGCTTCATCCTTGCCCAGCTCCAAAATGGCCTGTTCTCTCTTTACGCCCTTGGGAGGCAGTTGTTCTAAAATCATCAGAGTATTCATAGTGTCTCGTCCTCCTTCATAAGTTGTCCCTGCACCTCTTTGGGCAGGTCATTCCACAAAATATCGTATGTAAAATCCCGAATCTCCGGGTAACACTCCCGTGCGGTCTTTTCCGCAATATCTCTATTCAGGTAGTGCATCTCTTGGTGGAAAAACCAGTTGAGTTTTTCCATCAGCCGATAGAGTCGGATCTGTTCTTCTTGAGTCATGGCTTTGATCCTCCTACTTCAATTTCAGCACAAATCCCCAGATACTCACTACAATCAGAAGAACGCCCAGCAGGAAGAAAACCACACGCCGGTATCCTCTGCTGTGGCGGTGGGCATCCCGCGTACCAGTGGGGTCGCAGAGCCAGTTCCAGTTGCGGACCGCTCCAATCAAAATCACGGCCCCGATGACCACTGAGGCAATGTACCAATGCTCCTGTAAAAAAGCTGTGATCTGCTCGCTGTTCATTTAGGTTTCCTCCTCGCCTTCGTCGTCGCGTATCACCTCATACCACGCTCCGTCTTCTCCGCGCATCTGCATGGTACCATAGGGCAGGTTCAGGAGCGGGATAATGTCTGGATCGATGCGGCAGATGTCCCGGATATCATAGAAGCCGCAGTGCGACTCGTAGTATTCATCACCTTCGCCGTACACATCGCCCTCATCCCCGGAGTAGAAGGCCCAACCGCTCTCCCAGCCCATATCCTCGCGCTCGGGGAACAGCCGGTCCATAATCTGCACCTTGCACCCATCCTGGGCGACGCGGTCGGAAGCGTAGCAAAACAGAGGGCCGTCCCAGTCGGGAATGACAGCCGGTTTCCCTTCCGCTGCCCGCGCCACCCGCTTCTCGGGGTCATCTGCAAATTCCGCTTCCAGATACTGTTGATACCGCTCATCCAGCAACTGCTCCACACGCTGACGGCTTTTTTCAGTGTATGGTAGAAGCAGGTAGGCCGCATCTTTTTCCGCAATACTGTTCCAGACACGGTCTTTGGACTCGGCCAAGACGATATTCCGGCAGTCCCGGCGGTAAATATAGGGATTGGAGCGGTTGTCCTGAGCGTACCACTGAGCAAAGCCAGAGCCTCTCCGGTCAAAGAACTGAGTGGACAATTTCCCATCCAGCTTGTTCAGGATGAACGCCCGCAGGTCCGGCCCCTTTCCGGCCCAAACCGCCTCCACCACCTCCCGATGCCGGGAGAGGAATGGGTTACTCATTTGGCCTCGTTTCATAGCCCAGCCCAGGAAGAAGGCCATCCGATTGTAGGCATCCAATTCATCTACTGGCAGGTGAAGCGCCCGGATTTTCTTGATCTGCTCTGCGGCGTTGTCCATCTCCGCCGGGTCGTAACTGATTTTCTCCCGGTCTGTGACCACATTGAGCCGGTGCGGATTGATGACCTCCAAGCTCTCGTCCGGGCAGAGGTCCAGCAGGGCGTCCGAGCCGTGCTCCAACTTGTATTGGATCTCCTCCCGATAGAGGGGAATCACCTGATAGAAGTTGACTTCGTCCCCGTCCGGCAGGCGGCAGAAAAAGGAGTCCGTCCCAAACACACCAGGACAGAGTAGGATCTCACCACGCAGCTCCGTGTTCTCCGCGAAGGGGATGCCATCCTCACCCTCATCCAGTGTAGTCCTGGATTCCAGCCCTACCTCCGGGTCCTCCATGGCGAAGTGGGCGGTGGCCAGCATCATCCGGATGGGCCAGCTCCACCGCTCCTCCCGACAGTCCGCCTTTGTCAGCTTCCAGTCTCGGGGCAGATTGATGAGCAGCTCCGCCCGTTCCAGTTTTTCCTCCCAACGCTCCTCCGGGAAACCCATCCTATGCCGGCTCAGGCCGACAGTGACCAGAGTGTAGTAGTCATGCTCCGGCCGGGGCGGGATGATGGCGATCTCCAGCGGGTGATCTGGGTCGCTGTCGTCCGTGAGGAGCTGGGTATAGACACCGAACTGCTGGTCGATATGTACTTTCACATGGCCGAGGATGTCATCATCGGCAGGGGGAATGGTCTCCTGCCGGATGATCTTCTCCCGCTCGTTCCAATCCAGTTCCAAGGAATTTTCCTCCTCCAGATACTCCTCGCAGTCTCGCACCAGCTTTTGGGCGTCTATGTCATCCGGGGCCAAGGACAGCCAGCGTTTTGCGTATTCATAAGCGGTGGCTGTGGAGCCGTATGCCATCAGGCAGGAGTAGCCCATCCGAGCATTCCAGTAGGGATCGTTCTCACCCTGGGTGCGGACGGACTCCAGCAGATCAATGGCGTGCCGGAGAAGATCTCCATCCACTTCAGCGTTCTCGCCAAGAGCACCGCGGTCACTCAGCACCGCCAGATTGCTGTAGGCTCGGCCCAATTTTAGCGTCAGCAGATAATCCCGCTCCCGTTCTGGGATGGCTTCGATAGCCTCAATGCATCGGGCAAACTCGTCCGCATCATTCCACTTCTCAATCTGCTCCAGCAGCTCTGCTCTTTCTGCCTGATTCATCGTTTCACCGCCTTTTCTGTTTCATCCTTTGCCTTTTTTGAAGTGTCCGCTGCCTCGCCAGGTGTTGACTACGCAGGTGAATATCTGACCGCAGTGCTTGCACCTAATCATGTGAGCCATAATTTCGTCTGCCCATCCATCCTCAGTCTTTACCTTCTCCAGCGGACAGGTGGATTCCTCTGCAATCAGTTCAAATTCGCCTTGTCCTACCAACTGCTGGATATAGGCAATACAGGCCAGGTAGTCCTTTGGGGCATCAAATTTTCTCCATATTTGAATGTTTCGGCAGTGCTCGCACATAATGGATGCCTCCTCCTGTAAACGGTTGTTGTCAGCCCTGTATATCAGCGTCAACGGGGCCTTTTTTCAGCGTTCCATCCACAGTGATCACATGGCCCCAGAACATATCGTCGTCCTCGTACCAGGCGGTAAAACGGCCGCCGGGAGATACTGTAAACTCGGTGAGCAGGATGCGCCGGGCGAACTCATCTTCGGTGATGGGGTCTTTCTCCGCTTCCCGGTCGGTCTGGTCATTGTCCGCCAGCCACTCGTTGGCCTGAGCGGTGAGCTTCTGGGCAGCCATCGCCCGCAGGGACTTGTCCCACACCTCCTGATCTGCCACCAGTTTCTTCATCACATTGGTGACACGGGTCCAGGACGCTTTCTTTTCAATCTCCACATCCAACGAGATCCGGACTTCTTTTCCCATCCACTTACAGGTCCCCTCGAATATGCTCATCTCACGATCCAGCGTGAGGGTTCCCAGCACTTCGTCCTCCAGAAGAATGGGCTTTGTGTATTCCGCCCAAATCTCCTCCAGTGCCGGACAGGGTACGCCTTCCTCCAGTACCTCAGTGACATACCACTGAGGTTCGTAGAGGGCATCACCTTTCCAGCCGCGGGCTTTGATCCGGTAGATCTGGCCCTTGGTAAACCGCTTGGAATAGTCGCCGGCATCCCGTTCCTTGTCCGTCAGCGGCCAGCTCAGGTAGCATCGACCGGAGATCACCTGTCCGGTCTGGGCATCCGCCATGGCGAGGGCATGGGTATGCGCCGCCCAGTAGGTATCCAGAAAGGTTTTGTCTGCGCTGACACCGTCCTGGATCAGTACCAGTTTTTCCTCATCTTCCGGGGCGTACAGGGCAATAAAGTCCTTGACCGTTCTCTTTTTCATGGCGTTCTCCTTACGCAAATACCTGCTGGTATTTCTCTTTCAGTTCCTTGGGCGCCGTCTTGATGACCTTGCTGCCGCCGTTTTCAGAGGCTGTGCCCCAGATGGCCCAGAGCACATCACGCCACAGGTAGGCCAGCGCCCTTTTGTCATTGCCGGATTCTTCCGGCAGGTAATATTCCAGATGCCCTTTGATCTCCATCAGAGCATCCAGGCTCTCCTCATTGGCGATCAGGGTGCGGAACTCCTTTGCGGGCTTCAGATTCTGCATGGACTGGACACCGTGGACCAACACCGGCAGGGACTGAGCAGTAAACCCGTACTTCTTAAAAAAGGTGTGAATAAACTTTTCTTGCAAAGAGGAGTGCTCGTCATCACAGCGATCCAGGTAATCGCACACCAGCCGCCACCACTTCGGCCCTTCCAGTCCCAGGGCAAACACGGCAAAGGTGCCAGGCATGGCGCAGGACTCATCAGAGAGGTTGTTGTACCACTCGTCCTCCTGCATGGCCAGCCGAGCATAATTCTCCATCCGGACATGGAGACGGGGATACCGCACCGCACAGGCAAAAAGCTGATGGACACCCTTCTTGGGCAGGCCGGGGATGGGCAGGTAGATCTTCTCCGGTCCGCGAAACTCGATGGAGTAGCTGCGGGGGAACTCCGGCTGCTCCAAAATCTCAATCAGATAGCTGAGAGCCTCCTCACAGGCCCCCTCGCCGCAGTCCCTGGCGGTAATGCGGATGGTGGCGAAAGCGTCGTTGGCCGAGGCGGTGAAATGCTCCGTCTTACGCCGCTGGATGTCCTTTGGCAATTTGCCGCTGCCAGCTGTTTTCAGCTGCTTCACCATGTCGGGACGGAGCTGGGAAACCAGGCCGAGGATGTGTTCGGTTTTAAGATACTCAAAGCTCTGTCCATACACCGTGCAGCAGACCGCCACATAGCAGGCAAAGCGCAGCAGCTCTTCATCCGCATCCTCGGGGCGCAATTCCGGCAGTACCGTGCAGGGCGGAAAGACGGTAAAGCCATCATCCCGCTCTCCCACAAGGAAGTAGCGTTCCTGTACCTGCTTTTCTATGTACTTCTCCAATGTATAGTGGATCTCCTGCCAGCCCACCAGCCGCCGCATGGCGTCGCAGAGAGAGACAGCATCCTCACAGGGAAATCCTTTCAACGGCAGCTCGGTCAGATACCGCTCCAGCAGCTGATCAGGGAGAAATGGCGTCCCGTTGTGGTTTCGCACCACGGTCGGGTAGGCGGAGTGATTTTCACGGGCGGTGCCGTTCAGCACATCCTGAATGCAGAGATCCGCCTCCGCCAGTACTTCTGGTGAAGTGTCCGGTTTATGTATCAGATAATAACGGTCATTTACACCATCGCGCTTTGGTAAGCTCATGCTTGATCACCTCTGTTTAGACAATAAAAAATCCCCGCGACACCCTGTCACTTGGACAGGCTGACGCAGGGCATGAAAAGGCCGCAAGGGAGACGCCACATCCACCAGCGGATGTGGTTTCTTCTTCAGCCAAAATCAATTTTTCATATTTGAACAGAACAGCCGTGGACTGTCCCAGTTTTTCTTCCATAGCAAGACCTCGGGTTACAAATTTCTAAATGGGTATACTTTACTATTTTATTATATCACATCATCTGTTTTCTTTGGAAGAGAGATTTGCTCCTCAGCCAAATTTGTGATGTGGATTTTTCCCTTTCTCTTTCCTGTCCCGGCATACTCCAGCAGTTCTCTGGCATTGCTGGCCGGATGCCGCACATAGGCGATGAGAAAATCGCTGCGCTCCACCATATATCGGTTTGCGCGGACGATGGCAAGCCGTTTGGGGACCGTTTCCAGATCCGGCGGATAGAACAGAGCGTCGAACGCCTCTGGCAGATCCACCTTTCTGTTGACTGGGTAATATGGGGTCATCAGCATCAGCGTAATATCCGGGTGCGCTCGCTTGGCCTGCGACAGTGCCCAGATCACCAGACGGTCGAAGTTGCCATACCGCCCCACCACAAATTCAGATACGCCATATTCCGTGATATGGCGCTCTATGGTTTCAAGCAGGGTTGGGTACACCCGATCTGGTGTCTCCCTATGCCCTATAAAGAAGCAGCTTCCCATCTGACAGCCCTCATACACAGTCGCAGTCATATTTTATTGATTGTGATTCATAATAGAACTATAAAGCCAACGCCCATTTTAATAATTATATCACTAATTATTCGTTGTGTGAAGCGAAAGTTGATGATTTAAGTGCGAACCCGCGACGCTCCCTTATATTAAAATAATAAGTAGAGATTGGAGGGAGAGGATCATGGACGATAACCGCCGCTATGAAGCGTTTGTGCGGAACCGCATCACAGAGCTGCGGGAACAGAAGGGCGTTTCTGAGCATCGGATGAGCCTGGAGCTTGGAAAGAGCGGCTCCTACATCAGAAGCATCACCAATGGAATTTCTATGCCCTCTCTCCGGGAGCTGTTCAACATCATGGAATACTTTGATTTGACGCCAACTCTTTTCTTTGCTCCTATGGACGATCCGGATTCCCTGCGTGGGATCATAGGCAAGAAGCTGCTTGCCCTGCCGGATGAAGACTTGGAGAAAGTAGCTGTTTTTCTGGACTGGATCAGAAAATAACCGCTCCTACTGGCGTTTGACATGAAAAATATGCCGCTCAGTCAGTTCCTGATAGTTTCTGACATGGGCGGTTTCTTTTTTGCGCTCTTGGGGGAAAGAACTTCCGGCTATTGAAATTTCAAGCTCTTTCCACTAAAATGGATTTCATCGTCTGTTATCAACCGTTCCGATTACAAAGCGAGGTAGGAAAAAATGAACCAAAAAGAAATCAATGAGCTGCGGCGCCGTTTTCGCCCGGAAAAAAGCGCCATCAGCCGTGTTTATGGATGCTATGTCAACAGCAGTAAAGAGATCGTTTCCGATCTGGACGAATCCCTGGGCATGATGCCGCAGGAGGAGTCCGAGAAGTATTTGAGCCTTTTGAAGAAGGGACTGTCCGGTTCCCTGGGGAAAAACCTCATTGATATCGTATTCTCCACTCAGCAGGTAGTGGACAGTGAGGAACACCGCCTGCTCACCACACTGCGGGATTCCCAGCTTAAGGACAACGAGGCCCGCCAGACCTTTTACCACAAGGTAATTGACAGTCTGGACATGGGGGACAGCAGTTACCTGTTGCTCCTGACCTGTGACAGCTACGATGTTCCCCATCGGGGCAAGGATGATTCCCTGCAAGCGGATGCCTCGGATGAGGTGTTCACCTACATCGTCTGTGTTGTGTGCCCCATCAAGGAGGGCAAGGTAGAGTTGGGATATTTTCCCGGTGACAATGAATTCCACTGTGCTGCCGGGCAAACCGTCGCTCCTCCTGAGCTGGGTTTTCTCTTCCCGGCATTCGATGACCGGGCAGCAAATATCTATAACGCTCTCTTTTACAGCAGGAAGGCCAATGAAATTCACCAGGAGTTCATTGACGCGATCTTCCATGTGGAAGCGCCGATGTCTGCCGTTGAGCAGAAGGAAGCATTCCAGTCAGCTCTGAGCGATGCGTTTGACTGCAGTCTGGAAGTGATGCAGACTGTTCATGAACAGCTGCGTGAGAAAATCAAGGAGCACAGGGAGAGCAGGAGTTCGGAACCTCTGGAGATGAGTGCCTCAGAAATAGGGCAAATCCTTCAAAGCTGCGGGATTGCGGATGAACAGGTGGCAGCATTCCAGGAAAACTGCGGCGAGCAGTTTGGTTCGGGGGTTGTCCTGAATCCGGCAAACCTGATCGACAGCAGCCGCTTTGAGATCAAGACACCTGAGATCACCATTTCTGCTGATCCAGAGTATAGTTACCTGGTGGAAACTCAAATTATCAACGGACGCAAGTACCTCCTAATCCCTACTGAAGATGGCGTGGAGGTCAACGGTTTTGCTGTCAGCATTACAGCTGCACAGAAAGACGATTAAATTTCAAAAGCCGGACACAACGCAAGGCGGTATAACCTTTAAGGCCAGATATTGTTTGTTATTTTCTGTCTTAAATAAAATCCTTAGAGTGGGCGCTTCTGGTTGGTTCATTATGAACCGGGACTCGGTTCACATGATATGTAGACCCTCCCCTTGGCGGGAGGGTCTGCTTTTTACAGGCTATCTCACCAGACGGTTTCTTGCTTCCAGTGCTGATGCGCAGTCATGGCCTGTCAAATACTGTGCCGCATCCAGCCATTCCTGTTCGCTGCATGCACCTAAAGGGATCGCGGCAGTGAGCCTGTGCAGCCGTTCACTTTGCTGGAACAGCCGAAGATCAGAAAGAATTCCGCATCCCATTTGATAAGCCAAATAATCCAGTAGATCGATCTCAACCAGCATTGGACACCTCCGTCATACCACATGATACAGATTGGAAGTAAGACTCCCATTCTCCCGCCAGCGTGGGTCCTTTTGCAGCAGACCAGCCCTGCAGAGATCATCCAGTGCCCGCTTGACCGTAGAGCGGGAAAGCCCCAACTCCAGAGCAATGGTTCTGATGGCCGGCCAGCAGCGTCCCTCGCTGTCTGCCCGATCCTTGAGGTACATATAGACGCTCTTGGCTCTGTGGCTTAGATTGGAATTGTAGATATTTCTAAAGCTGTTCATTCTGTTTCCCTCCGTCAAGGCCGAAATACCGTTTTGCGGGAATCCGGTGCGGCCTGAATTCCCTGAGCCATACCGCCAGCGGATGTGCCGCCTCCCTGCGGCTGCTCACTATCCATTACAATCGTCCCATAGTGGCGGCGGATGATGGACTCCTCCAACTCCTGTTTGTCAGCATAGGCAACGAACCGCTGGGCCTTCTCCGGTACTTCATAGGGCATGCCGAACCGGATGCCCCAGTCAAGGAACAGCCGCAGTTTGACCTTCATTGGGTGGACGCCGGTCTTGGCCACAATAAAGCTGCCCTTGGGCATGGACTTAAGTTCATCCGGGGTCATGAGGGGACGCTCCATCATCTGGAGGGACTGGCTGGGATCGTTTTTTCCGCGGGAGATACTGCCGCTCATTACCGTCCGGCTGCCCAAAGATTTGGACAGTTCCACCGCGGTCTGACTGGCCGGGGCGAAGCCGCCGTAAAGGTTGACCTGGCAGTTGTCCACGATGATCTCAGAGCCCTCTTTTCCATAGTTTTTCTGCAGCTGTCCCGTAATGCTCTGGACGATAGGCACCAGCATGAGTCCTCTGGACCGGGAGGCGGAAAACATCAGTTCCAGCGACTGAATGGGCGGGCAGGTGCCCAACTCGTCCGCGAAGAAGACCACCCGGTTCTTGAGCCGGCCGCCGTTCTCGTCGGCCACAGTGAGGATCTCCCGATACAGGTTTTGGAGGATCAGGCTGACCATAAAATACTTGGTCTGGTCCTCCTCGGGCAGTACGATAAAGATGGCGGATTTCTCATTGCAAAACTTCTCCGCGTCAATGGCGGTGTCAAAGCAGAGGATCTGCTCCATCTCCGAGTCGAGGAAGGCGTTTAGGCGGGACAGTACCGTTGAGATTACGGAGGCCATGGCCTGCTCCGCCGTGTTGAGGGCGGACCCGGCAAACCAGCGGGCCTTATGATTAGGCGGGAGCTTTTCCAGCAGGAGCTGGAACTGATTCTTTCCCTTCACCCGGCTGGGGGCCAGCAGTTCCTGCACCAACTTGAACACCGACACGATGTGGCGCTTTTCAATGGGATTGCCGTCCGCGTCCTCGGTGGGCAGGTACTCGGCCACCAGCAGGAACATGGCAGTCAGAAGGCCCTCGGCGGAATCGTAGAAAAAAGCATTCTGCCCATACTGGGCGCTGTCGCCGCCGCTGGTGTTGATGAGGGTCTTGGCGAGGATCTTGGAGTATTTCTCTGCCTTGGCCTTTGCCGCCAGGTTTTTGGGGTCGGCTTTATAGATATCCATGTACTTGTTGATCAGATGAAGCAGGTTGTTGCCGTCCGAGCGGGTGGGATTACGCAGATCCAACACGGCGATTTGGTATCCGTAGCAGTCCTTGGCAATACCGGCATAATTGCGGAACAGGTCGCCCTTGGTATCCGTGCAGAGGAAGGACATCCCGCTGGCGAGGGCATATTCGATGTTGGGGTACAAAAAGAACGCGGTCTTTCCGGCGCCGCTGGCGGCGGTGACCATGGCGTGGATGTCATCGGTGTCCACCAGAGCTGTAACATGGTCTTTGGGCCCTTCGCAGCCAAGGACAAGGCCCTGCTTTTCCGGCAGATGCTCTCCCTTGCGCCACAGCTCTGGTTCAAAAGGGACATGGGCATAGGTCTGCCGAATCTCCTGTTTGGTAGCCCAGCGTGCGGTTCCGTGCTGGCCGTCGCCCACAGTCTTGGATTTGATTCCGTCAAGGGTATAGTAATGGGAGAGAAACGCGAGGCCGCCGATCACGAGAAACATGATGGCGCCTACCACGATAAGTGTTATAACTTGCGTTGGCACATGATCCTCCTTTTGATATCTACGCCTTAATATCAGAAGGGGATGTTCAGTTTTCGCTTTGTCTGCTATAATAAATTGGTATGAGGTGATTGCTTTGATTTGCGCATGTGACCATTGCTACTATCTGTTTGAGGCGCCGGAACTGCCGGAGCAATGCCCGGACTGTGGAAAGCAGGCAACCCGGCCAGCCAATAAGCAGGAGCGGGCAGAATATCTCAGCAGACAAACAAGCAGCCAGGAAGATGCGGAGGAGTGGGACTGAGCCATTCCTCCGCTTTGCTGTTTCAGGCTTAGGCCATCACTGGCTCAGTTTCCCTCTGGGTCTTTTCCTCTTTCTGCCGCCGTTTGATCTCGTCGGCCTCGTACTTGACCGGCACCTTGGCACAGGAGATGGCCAGCTCCAGCCATGCGCTGGCCACCTCTTTTTTCTCTGCCTGGGTACGGATACCCTGGCGATTGTTCTTGGCCAATACGCTTTGGAATTGCATGGCGATCTCATCCGCCCGGTTCTTGAGGATACTCCGGTTCTGGTGAGGCAGGATGTGGCTTTCTAAAAACCGGACTCCCTGCTCAACGGTCAGCGCGGTACCCATCTGTTTGCACTCCCGCAGCACCACCGAGAGGGACAGCGCCGCCATGGTTTCCATGTGCTCCATCGCCTGGTCAAAGCGTCCCCAATGAAGGTCGTTCCGGTACTGCAGGAGCAGGCCGGGGATTTGATAAGCCGCCCGGTCCGGCTGAACTTCCTTGCACCTGGTCCCGATTCGCTGGCAGACGAGGTCTGCCGCCACAAACTGCGGATGCTCCTCGGCGGGCTGTGCCTCCAGTCCATGCCGTGCTTTCAGATCCTCGTCCCAGTCTTTGTATTCGGATTGCAGCGGGGCAATTTGAGAATAGCCATGCTCCCGCAGAACATCCGAGAGCCGGCCGACGGCCTCAATTCCGGCAGCGTCGTGGTCCAGGCAGAGGATGGTTTTCCGCAGATTTGGATTTTTCTCCAGCATCCACAGCATGGCATGTTCCGCCGTACCACAGAGAGCCACATAGCTGTGCTGCTGCCAGCCGTCCGGGTACAGGGTGAGAAAGGCAAGCAGATCGATGGGGGCCTCGAATACATAGAGACGGTCGCTGGTACCGACCCAGTGGAAACTGCACCGGGGATCACTGCCCTCTATGTTGCCCCGGTAGCTTTTGCCTTGGGTATAGAGCCCCCGCTTGTGGGCATGACGGGCAACGCCGCGTTCATCGAATCCGACGAACACGGCGTTGTGATACACCTTTGTCTGATCTATGGACAATTCCCGGCTCTCATAGATCAGTCCCTTCTGTGCGAAAGCGCTTAGTACCTCCCGGCTGATGTGCCTCTGCTGGAGCAGATAAGCATATACCCGCCGCATGGCCTGGTTTGAGGGAGGCAGGGCAAATTCCTTTGGCGGCTCTTTTTCTTTTTTCTCCGCCGGTATATACACCTCCCCCTGTTCACCATTGAGCAGACGGGTCACTGCTTCAGGGTAAGTCAGGCCGTAGAAATTTTGGACAAAGGAGATTGCATGGCCACCCCTTTCTGCAGCATGATCATACCACTCATTCCCATGCACAGTAATACTGTGATCTGAGGTGAGGCGTTTGTCCTGGCCGGAGGAGATGAGTTTCTCTCCCTGCCGGCGCAGGAACTCCACCAGGTCAACGGAGTTGGCACGGAGTTTTTGGTCCTCTGTGAAGTGGATATATGGCACGCTACATCCCTCCTTATCAAAAAAGAGACCGCAGTATGCGGCCTCTCAAATCTGTGTTAATTCATTCGGTTGGTTGGCATCTTTCGGAGCTCTTGGACTTGATCCCAACGCCCATAGACCACAGCGATAGTGTGACTGGAAAGGTGCCTGAAAGGGTAACTGAAAAAGAGAAAAAGATTTCAGAACTTCTTGTTGAAGCTCCAGAGGCTATTAATGGGAGTCCGCAGGTTCATACCTCATATGCCTCTCACTGATTCCTTCCCTTGAGTTTCCGGTGGAACAGAACAGGTCTGCACGGGATTGGCTTTTGCCTTTTCAGCCCTTGAATGCCTTTTGGCTGCGCCAATAAAATCTGCTGTTTAAACTGCACTTTCTGTTTCAAAAGATTACCTCCCTTATAGCTGCATTTCCGGCTCATGGTCATCCGCCTTGTGGCCCTGAGCGATCTTCTTCGCCTTGATTTTTCGTAGGAGCTTCCGATCCACCGCGACCCGAACGCCACCGGAGGGCGGTGGTTGGTTTTGCTCCTGGAAAATGTTGGCCAGATGGTGGAACAGCGAAATGACGGCCGCCACAGGAGGCTGGCCCAAGCGGTCATCCATGTGTTTCAGGAAATATTGAGCATATTCATTGCCCTGATCCGCTGCCAGCTGGAACCACTTGATCGCACTGGATCTATCTTTTGGGACCTCCTTCCCAAGCAGATAGAGCTTGCCGAGGGCATACTGGGCGTATTGATTGCCCTGTTCCGCTGCGGCGGTGAGCCAGCGGATGGCGGCTTTCACATCCTTTGGCGCATCTTCCCCCTGGAGCAGCAGCTTGCCCAGCCGGTACTGCGCAAACTGATTACCCCGGCCTGCTGACCGCTTCAGCAGACTTAGTGCTTTTACGCTGTCTTTGGGTGCATCTTCTCCTGTGAGATAGACCAGAGCCAGGGCGTATTCCGCATACCCGTTCTCCTGTTTGGCCGCGGCAGTAAGCCAGCGGATGGCGGTTATTACATCCTTTGGGATACCGTCGTCTCCCTTCAGCAGCAGTTTTCCCAGGCGGTACTGGGCAAACTGGTTCCCAAGTTCCGCAGCGTATGTGAGCCATTTCAGTGCGGCCGCCGGGTCTCTGGGCAGGGCTGCGTCACCGGCAAGATACAGCTTGCCAAGAGCAAAGGCGGCGAAGCTGTTTTCCTTCGTTGCCGCAAGTGTGAACAGAGCCACCGCCTTTTGAATGTCTTTTTCCACGCCCTGACCATCCCGATAGATTTTGCCGAGCGCGTATTGAGCACAGTCCTGGCCGGCTTCCGCCGCCTTTGTCAGCCGCTCCAATGCCTGGGCTGTCTGCTCCGGTGTAGAGGATGGATCATTGAAAATCATCCGGGCCAGTTGGTACTGCGCGTGGGGATTGTCCAGTTTGGACGCCTGTTCAAACCACTCCCTGGCTGCCGTCTCATCTTTACCAGTCCCTACACCATGGAGGAGCATCCATCCGATGCGGTACTGCAATTTATCGTCATGGCTCTGCTGTTCCAATTCGAGAAATCCGGCGAAGGCTTGCCGGTACCACTGTTCCGACGCTTCGGCGTCCTTCTCACAGCCAATGCCGTCCCGATACATCTTTCCTAACTCGTAGGCGGCATAGGGGAAGTCCTGCTGTGCGGAGGCTGTGTATAACTCCAGCGCCCGCGCATCGTCCTGTTCCACACCCTGTCCACGGCGAAACAGGCCGGCAAGGGAATATTGCGCATACTTGTACCCTTTGTCTGCGGAAAGTTGGAACCACCGGGCGGCATCACCATAGTCCTGCTCACAGCCGAGGCCCGCGGCATACAGTTTGCCGATCCGGTACTCCGCATAGCGTTTTTTCTTCTGCCTCTCAACAGCATAGAAAGCGGCCAGCGCCTTGCTGTACCACACATGGGCGGCCTGCATATCAATCTTCCGGCCCAGCCCGTCCGCAAGCATCCGGCCCAGATCGTGCATGGCCAGCGCATTGCCTTTTTGCGCCTCCTGTTGGAACAGGGTAAACGCCTGCTCAAGATCCTGGGGCTGATCCTTGCCGCCAAACAAACAGCGGCGGGCCAGGCGGTACTCATCGCTCCAGTTCATCTGCGCTTTGGCTGGCGCAGACACCGTTTTGTCTGGGACATCGTCCGGTGGGGACTCCGAGAAATCATTCCAGTCATTATCAGGCTGGGGCGCCTCCGGCAGCGGCGCTTCTTCCTGGTCCTCCACAGGGACACGGTCTTGCTGGTCATCTGGATGGAAAACCTGCTGGCGCGCCCCCAGTGTTACCGCTTCCTCAATGACGATGTTTTTGATCCGCTTGAATGCCTTCTGCTGGGAAAGGGGAAGGCGTGGAGGCAGGTCATCCTTGTAGGTACGCAGCACATCTTCCCGCAGCTCATACCACAGGGCATAGGCTGCGGCGACACATGGCTCTTTGGCCAGCTCGTCCACAATCTCATCCACTACAGCCTTCAGCGGAGCCTTGAGGTAGCCGTACTGCTTCCGGCCTCCGGTGTGCCGCAGGCGTTCCGCCAGATGCTCCATGAGCTTCTCCATGCGGTGGTTGACCACGGCGCCGCTCCACATCTGTTCAATTAACTGCTCCAGCATAGAGCGGGCATCCTCATTCAGCGTGTCCCTACTCTGGGTCTGCTGCTGGTAAAGCTCTGTCAGCTCCTGCCGGAAGATCTCTTTTGCCAGTCCCGACTTGATTTGGGCGATGCCCTGCGTGGTGAGAAAGCCTTTCGACGGATCGGCGCTGTAGCAGACCATGTGGATATGGGGATGGTGTGCTTCATCATGGAATGCAGCGTACCACCGAAAATCCTCCCAGGGGATCTTCATCGCCTCCGCCATTTCCATGGCATACTCGGAGAGCAGTGCTTTCCATTCTTCCGCCTTATCATAGCCGAGACGGGCAGCGTCTTCCCGCCGCAGAGAGATGATGGGCAGCCACACATTACCGGGGTGGGCCGCGACCGCTTCCGCTACCTGCGCCAGTACGAGCTGATCTTCCTCACCGGTAAACAATCCATGGGAACCGACGCGCTGGGCGCGGGGGCGGGTGGCGATGTACTTCAGATAGTTATCCTTCTTGGCGATCTGGTTATAGTTGTCCTCCAGAGCGCGAGTGATGAACTCCGATGCGTTGGTGCGTGTCGGCTCGGCCGCATAGTCCTCGTATTCAAACATCCCACGGCTGAGCGGGAAGTCCCGCAGGATCTGTTCCACCATCTTTTTCTGCTTTGAGGTGGCCGGCCACTCACTGCGTCCCGGATCGATGCGCTCCACACCATTCCGTGTGGCCATATATTTCACATAGTTTTCAAGATGAGCGGTGGCGGAGGAGGTACCGCCCTTGATGTAGGGGCACTTGAAAATCAGGCGCGGCACAGACTGTCACCACCTTTGTGCATCACTCCACGCCCCGCTGGTAGTCGATGGCGTCCTTGAAGCTGATGCGCCCATTGGTCTGCTTCACTTCACGGACGGACCGGGCGCGGAGTGTCTTGAGATCCTCGTCACTGATTTCCATGCCCGCCGCCAGTACATTCATCATCATGTTGACCTCCACCGCCAGTTTGAAGAGCAGGCGGGCGATGCGGTTCTCACTGTCCTGGACGGTTCCGCGCATGGCTGCCACCAGTGCGGGCGGCAGATATGCTGTGGCTTCCTTGCCGGAAACATAGCCGGCATAGAAGCGGATTGCCTTTTCAATAAACTCGTTCTGGCTCTGGCAGTTATCCCTTTCACAGAGTTCTTTGACCAGTTGCTGTGTTTCGGGAGCAATACGCAGAGCGAACTTGATTTTTTCTCTCGCCATACTTTCCTCCAATCAAAAATCCCTGACCTTTGCATGGCCAGGGATTCGTTTTCTTTAAGAGGCTTCTTTACTTCAAAGCTGAATGCCGCCCATACTTTGCTTTTGTGCCTCCTTTTCTGTCCATATCCCTGTTATAATGCCGGATAAACGCCGAAGTGATGGGCCATTCCAGCCGTGGTGACCCCCGGTGTGATCCCATCCCCTGAAAAGTGACCCCCGCAAAACCGTTCCCCGGCCCGCATTGCGGGGCGGTGTGAGCCGAGCGGGGGACGCTTTGCGACCCCCGCTCTTTATCCTGCACTGTTTTCGACCCCTCGGTTCACCCTCGCTAAAGGCGAAAGTGAGAGGCCATCAACGCAGGACGGTCACTGCTCATTTTAGGAACGGCCCGCACAAAGCCCCCACAAATCGCCGGGAGGGACGGCAGGGGTACGGATGCCACCCAGCCCCGGAAAAGGGCACACCGGGCCGCACAGGGGGCAATGGCGGGGGAATGCGCTCCACTTCACAAAAAGAGCCGTGCTGCCGCACGGCTTCTCATGGAGCATCGGCTATTGGTTTGCTCAGTTCTGTGTGCAGGCCATAGACACCTGGGCCCCCTCGTTCTCTGTCTGGCTCTTGATGATCCAGTCCGTCAGGTTCTGGCATTCACTCAATTCCCTGGCCAGTGCGTACATTTCACGGCGGCCATCGGCGCTGTTCAGCTTCACTGCTGTCTCGAACAAGCCCCAGATATTATCCAGGGTTTGGAGGCCGCTGGCGTTTATCGGCAGGTCTTTTTCCTCCATCACATGATTCACCTTTTCGGGCTCGGCTGCTTGGGTAACTGCGATTTCTTCCTGACGGATCAAGTCCAGCCACCGCTGTGTGTCTGGTATTGGAAGTCCCCATGCCGTTCCAACCTGTGTCACAGCCTTTCGATATGGAGTTACATCCACAGCTGTTCCATAGAGCATAAGGTATGCAATGGCCTCCTTTGCGAGATTTTCCTGCAGTTTACATACTTGTTTGGCTTTCATTCGTTGAACTCCTTTCCTCGGATTTTTGGTTTGTTTCAGGCGCCGGTTGGCTGCCCATGCAACAACACAATGCCACACTTCCGGAGAGAAATCCATTCATCATTGCCAATAAAAAGCGGCTTGAGAAGCTGTGGGAAGTCGATAAAATTTACCGAGCGGCGTTTCCTACAGCCGAATCTCCAGCCCTTCTTCCGCCTGCTCCCGCAGCAGGGCGGTCCTTGTTTCCCCCAAGCTCTGTCCATTCTGTTGGTGACAGTAGGCGTCCATCTGGTTCCACAACTGGACCTGTTCCGCGGAAGTCAGCGGGTAGAAAAACTCAAACTCATGACCGTCAGAGCAGACGAGACATACGGTCAATGCGCTGTCTATCCGCCCGGTCTTCCAGCCAAAATTGGCGTACACATTCAGCCAGTCATCGTTGAAGGCAGAGGCAACATTGGTACCAAATACTGCGTCAGGATCGAAGTTTATGGGGATATAGAAGTTCAGTTTCCCATCGCACTCTGTGATCTCATCGGTGAAGGATACCGCATCTACCGGCAGCCTTTTGGTACCTGCAGTGAGTTCCGGAGGGGCTTCACGCTCCATATCCAACTGTGCGTAGTAATCGTTCAGCGTTTTCCCGGTCCTGCCGAGGTAGTCCGCTTCCATCTGTTTTCGCAAAAGAGCCCGTTCTTCTTTTCCCAGGGGATAGGTGAAAAGTTTCTGTACCACTCCATCCTGGCGATGTAGAGTAAGGGAAAGGGTGGCGTCGGCCTCCTGCCGTGCGGCGTCGTAATTGCAGAGAATATCCAGCCAGCCCCCCGGCTCTAAACAGTCCGCCGCCGGGCCAAGAACCTCCCGCTGGGCCTCATCGCTGGTGAAGTCAAACTGAAAATTCAGTCCATGGCCTGACAGAATGATCTCCTCCGAGAAGGTAAGATCGCCCTCCCGCAGAGGTCGGATTCCTCTGGTTTCAATCGAACCAAAGGTCTGCAATTCAATATTCCGGCCGTACAGATAATCTACAAGTCTGCGCCATTGTTCGTTTCTCTGGAGGTTGCGAGTTCGGTTGGCGTGGTAGGCGGCCGTAGATACATCCTTGTTTTTGAAGGTCTGCCAACCGTCTGCGAGATTCAGCGCGGAACACCAGCCGGCATCCAGATCAATCTCAAACGCACCTGATACTTTGCCAGTATTTTCGAGGCGCAAGGCGGCCAATTCATCAAACCGCTCCCGCGTAATGGGCTGTGTCTTATAAAAGTGGTGGGAGAAACCGCCCTTCACCGCCTCGGCGTCTCCTTGCAGATAACGGCGCAGCCGTATGGCCACATCCAGAAATTCCTCGCCATTACCCGTTGAGAAGATACTGTCATGGCCATTCTCCCGAATATGAAAAGCCGCATAGACTTTCTGGTCTTCCGCTGCCTGTGCTGACTCCAGTTCTTCCTTTGTGATAGCTGTTTCAATCTGTACCCACCGTTCTAATGGAACAGTTTCGTTGTACAGCGTTATCAAATAATCCTGCAGATGCCGTTTAACATTACTGCCTTGCGCCTTCAGCGCCTCCTCCAGCGCCGCCCAGCGCCGCTGATCCAGCCACGCCTCGGTAGATACAGAATCGGCCATTATTCAACCCCCTTCTTCTCGTCAAAAGTATCCGGCGCGGCGCTTCGAGGGGACCGGGCAGGCCGCGGGCGGGGCTGTTCCTCCGGCTCCGCCATGCTTTCAATATACTCCCTGGTCTGAGAAGGCACATATTTTTTGTAGAGCTTCTCCATGAACATATCCAGTTCCAACTCTAAAGAGGTACCGTTCTTTCCCGCATAGAACTGGACGGCTTTGAGTTTTTCCTGCTCAAATGAAACCGTGACTGTGGCTTTTTTCATCGTGATCCCTCCATTACAGAAACAGTTCCATGGCATGTTCTGCCCTGGAACTGTTGGCAAGTGTTTCATCGTATTGTGCCAGAAGCTGTGAATTGACGCCGTCCAGAACCAGTTCCACTCCATAGGGGCCGGGGCGGATGGCGGCAATCTTGGCATCCAGAAGAGCCGAGAATTCTTCTTTGCCCTGGGCGGTCAGACGGGGAAGGTCCGCTGCGGGCACCCAGCCAACATCTTCGGCGGCATGAACTAAATAGACATCATGATCCGGCAGTCCAAGTGTCAACAGATCCCGCAGATGGACGGCCGGGGCTTCCGCCAGCGCATGGAGCTGCTGCTCCTGCACAGGCTCTGGTGGAAAATACACTCTGGTTTCACTGCCATCCCTGCAGAAATAATCGACCTTTCTCCACTCGCCGCCATGGGCAACCTGCAACTCCCCAAGATGGCTGTATCTCCAGTTCCGATTATTTTCCTTGCACCACTGGACTACATGGTCGCTGACGCTGCCGGACTTCCAGTCGAAGGTGAAGAGAGTTTCACCCTTCTGCCGGAGCAGTTCCGTCCACTGTACCCGGTCTGTGAAGCCCATACTTCGGGCAACAAACGCCTCACACATCCGGATCGCCCAGTCGGACGGCTCTGCCTGATGTTCATGTTTCTTTCTGAACTCCTCCAACTGCCAAAGCAGATCCAACTGATCCTGTTTAATATTGATGTTTCTTTCCTCCTCTTTCGTGTCATCCTTGGACTGTTTATCCAGCGATAGATTGTTTCCAAAGGCTTCCGTCAAGCTCTCGTAGATGCTCTCCGTATCCCATTCGCCAGCGGCAGTCAGCCGGCCAGCGATCTCCCGCAGGGTCGTTTCCTGGGCAAGCATCTCATCGCCGGAGATAAGCCAGGGCCACATCTTCGAGGTTTCCTGCTCAAAGCGAATGTAGTCCACGATGTCCTGGTATGCGTCATCGCAGTCAGGCTCATAGCGGTGGGCGAGATCGAAGCCCATGGCCTCAATCTCCTGATTAGTCAGTCCCAACTCATTGTGAAGCGTCTTGTAGAGTTCCTCACTTCCGTCATGCTCCGCAAGGAAAGCTATGAGCCTGTTCTGGATTCTGTTGGCGCCTGCCGTTGGAAAATGGTTTGCCAGGGCATCCAAGCTCTCCCGCAGGCTGCCGGCCCGGTGGTCATATTCCAACCGTATTCGCCCATTGTCCAGATCAATGACCGCCCGCTGTTCCGCAGCCCCGCCATGACCAAGGTCATGGCTCAGGGCCTCCGCTTCATCTGCAAATACCCGCCTGAGTGGAGTGCCGCGTTCAGCGGCAGCGAGAGAAAGAGCCTCCGCGAAGCTGCTGTTCTCATTTTCCGCGATGGCAGCGGCCCGCGCTAACAGTGGATACAGCCCCACAAGCCCAGCTCCATCCTCGCCTACAAAAGCGGTTTGCCGTCCCCGTTGCTCTACTTGATACAGCACTGCCGTAGTATCCCTCCCATCGTTTTATTACCGTGTTCTGTCTGTTTTACATAGAGAGATCCTGTTCCTCACCCATCTCCACATCCCACATGGTCCGGACCTCATTCAGGTAATACCCAGCCAGTTCTTTGTCCTCGCAAAAGAAGGGGACGATGCCGCGGACCCCATAGTGCTCCTCACCAACCGCTGGGTTGTACCGCCCAAGCACATAGTGAAGGGGGACTTTTTCCATTGTGAAAAAAGTTCCCCGCACAGAGCAAGTCTTGTCCTTTTCATCCACGCTCTCTATTACTCCACCGCGTAGATCGAAATCGCCGGGGCCTCCATATGGCTCGGTAGCGACAAACAGCACCTTGTCTCCAGCCGTCAGCTCCTTAGCTAACAGGCAGTCCCGCATACGGGAAATGATTTCATCACGGGAGGTGAAGCTCTCGGCCTCCTGGATTTCATCGCTCTCCAGTTCGAGAGCGGACAGAGCCTGCTGGTACGCGGTATGAAGCCGTTCATCCGGCACATTTGGGTCAAGGCAGTAACCGAAAGCCCCTGGAGCCAGGCGGGTGATTCGTTCCTCATCTGGGATCTGTTGTAATTCTTCATAGGCGGAAAGCAGATTCACCAGCTTCCCTGATTTTGGGAGAAGGTCAGACTGCACCTCAGATGCTTCGATCTGCTCGTCCACATATTCATCATACAGAGCGAAGCCGAGGCATCCAATTTCATCGTTGCAGATTTCCAATGTGTTATGAAGGATATCGTAGAGGCTGCTGTCATCGAAATACTCTGCCATATAGTTCAGAATGCCTGATATGATCTCCTCCTTCCGCTCTGCGGAAAGAGAGGGGGCGGGCTGCTCCGGCGCCAGGTTTTTGCAGTAGTCCAGATAATAGCAGACATCAAAGCACTCGTCCGTCAGGGTGACATCCGCCGCCTCCGGCCGCTGCTCCAGCTTCTCAAGGAGCATGGTATCGAAGCCGTTCCCGTCCTCTATCACCAATCCCATTTGCTCATAAAGCTCACTGAAATAATAGCACCAGCTACCCTCGTTGGTGTTTTCCGCTCCCTCCCTGATGATCTTTTCCACTGCCTGCTCCAGAATGGAATCAACCACCGCTCTTGCTCCGGGCAAGTAGGCAAAGTGTTTCCCCCCATCATAGGCAAAAACTCCGTCTTTATGCCCCTCTCCCAAAACGAGGACGCCCTGGTAGATCCGTCTACCGTGTTCATCAGCATAGAACGGCTCTGCAGCCCAGCGGCCATCCTGGTGAGGGCCATTCAAAAAGTCTTGGAATTCCTCGTCCGGCAGCGTAACCAGCCGAACTGCCTCACACTCAAAGATGTGGAAGCGTCCGGCCTTGGCCGGCAATTGAAGTTTCAGCCGCAAAATATCATCCTCCAGTCTTCGGTAAATAATAGCGGGGATTGGTACGCTCCCCATTGACCCGCACTTCAAAATGCAGATGCGGACCTGTAGACCTCCCAGTGGAACCGGAGAGGGAAATGATATCCCCAGCCTCCACTGTCTGGCCAACCTGGGCCAGTAGACGGGAATTGTGGCCATACAAGGTGGATAGTCCATTGCCGTGGTCGATTATCACATAGTAACCATAGCTGCTGTTATATTGGGAAACTGTGACCGTCCCAGGCAGTGCGGCCCGGATAGGGGTGCCTGTGGGTACTGCCAGATCTATCCCGGTGTGTCCCCGTGTCTCGCCAGTGAAGGGGTCGCTGCGATACCCGAACTCCGAGGTGACCACGGACTCCCAGCCTGCTCCGATGGGAGAGCAGAAGCCATCCACCCCAATGAACGGGACATCAGCCCCAGGGAACCAGCCGCCGCTTTCCCCGCTGGGGCTGCCATAAAGGATGAGATGATAGATACTGTCAGCGTTGGCCTGATGGTCCGCGGTGACCTCGACTCCAATGGCATGGCTGATCCGCTCATAAATTTCAGCCAGGTCTTCAATAGGAACGGCCACCATGTAGGTTTCTGTGGTCTCCACCTCATTGCCTTCTTCGTCGGTGGTGGTAACCGTTCGGGTTCGCTCCTCATAATCCACGAAACAGTCCGCAAACTCATGGATGCCATCTGTATCTGGCTGTTCTGCGGCGAAATACAGAGCATAAAAAATGGCCTTGACGCGGGTATCGTCAAGGCTTTTTCCATCTTCGCATTGACTATTGATCTCCGCGATCACTTCGTCCAGTTGGTCAAAGCTGTTCCGCATATCCTCGATGTATCTTTGGTACTCCGGCGTGGCGCTGGCGGAAATGGAGCCGCCGTGGAAGCACAGCTCCACGGCGGACACATTGTGCTGTGAGGTTCCTGAGAGGATGGCGCAAAGCAGAACCACCAGAACGATCAGCGGGGAAAGGATAGCCACAATGCCCCAGCCCACCTTTTTGCGGGCTTCCTCATTGGAAAGAATTACTATCGCCGCTTTGACGGCCGCTGCAACGGTGGCACTCATAGGTTCATACCTTTCATGGGCGAATCCTCTGGCTGCGTACTGTTCTGCAGTTCAGACCAGTACGCGGCCAGCTCCTCCATGGTTTCCGTGTACCCATCGCCTTTGGGCCGATGCTCCGCCCACAGCTGGTACTGCTCCAGATCAATTCCCCGGTCCAGCAGGAGCTTGGCGGCTCCGACCGCCTGATTGCTGACACAGGCATAGAGCGCGTCGTAGTTGTCCGGCTCCACCGGCATCCCGTGTTCCAGCAGTCTCTCTGCCATCCACTCCTGATGCTGGCCCGTGAGGGTGCGCAGGATGCCGGCCACCTCATCGCCCGGTCGGACGCCCTTGTCCACCAGATCCACCGCGGTCTGGAAGTCCAGCTTTTCCGCAACCCAGCGGAGAAGCTTCGGGGGCACAGAAGCAATCTGCTCCGGCGTGCATTGGGCGATCAGGTCTTTGGCGATGTTCCGGCAGTTATTTGTATAGGCATAGAGGATCACCTCACCGTGGAGGGAGGGGAGCGGCTCCGAGAGGCGGCCTTCTGATTCCTTCACCAATGTTTGTACCCGCCAACTGTCTCCCGTTTCCACCGCCCGCTTACAGGCAGTGAGATATGCCTCCGGGGAAAACCTCTCCACCGCCGCAAGAAGTATCAGGGTCATATTTCCTCCCACGACACCGGGGCGTCCCGCCACCTCGATCAGCAGGTCATCCGTCTGGTCTGATACCCTGGGATAAAGGTTTTTGAAGGCGTCAAATTCTCCGTCCCGAATGGCCAACACGGTTTTATCGTAGTCGCTGATGTGCAGGGGGTACCGTCCCACCTCATCCATATAGGCGGTGATGCTCCCGGTCATCCGCCGCAGGAGCTGTTCCGTCTGGGACATGGCCTGTTCCTGGCGTTCCTGCTGTTCCACCAGCGCCTCGATGATGGTGCGCTGCTCCGTAGGATTCAGGTGGACGATCATGCCCTCCGGCTCCGCCCGCTCACCCTGACGGAGATGTCGGGCATAGGTTTCGCCGTCCCCGTGGAACGCCTTGGTGATGGCGGAGGAGATGAGGAACATCCGGTCCAGATCTGCGCCGGTTTCGCCCAGCGTCTTGCCGGTGATGAAACTTTTGGTGACGGGGCGGCTGTCTTCATACCACTTCAGGTACACATCTAAATAGACGCCCTCGTTGCCGCCGTAGTCGGTGGTACAGAAGATGTCGGCGTCTTTGGGGATCTCCCGGCCATTTTCCCATTCCCGGTCCATGAGAAAATACTCGTCCGGAAGATATCCCATACTTTCCAGACGGTGCTTCAGTTCCTCGAAGACTTCCTGTGCGACGCGCTGACCGGCATACTGCATCCTCCGGGGATCTCCCGGAAACGGCTCCCACTGCTCCAATTCAATTTTTTTCATTCGAATTTCCTTTCTCTTTTATAGATCTGCTGTTGGCAGTTCACCCTTCATACAGCAGGAACAGGGCAGATCCTCATCTGAGAAAGCGCCCGGAATCGCCAGCTGATTTTCATCCGCGCAGATAAAATCCCGCCAGGCCCAGTTCCGGCCCAACCCCCGCACTGATGTGAGGTTTGGCATGGCTGCGTCTTCAATCGCCAAAGCCCGCCGCAGCAAATCCGGGTAGCGGTGGTACAATGTCCGAATTTCCCACCGCTTCATGCTGGGGCAGAAGAAGCAGGAAGACTTGCCCGGCAGGGGAAGGCCGGCATCCCGGATCGCCTGGATGCAGTCCTTTCGGCTCCAGCCCCACTCCATCAGGGGATATTCCTTCTGGTATTTTTTATCCTGAAGGTCATGAGGAAGGGCGTTGAGCAGACGGCGCTCCTCTCCGGCATCGTATCCAATGAACTTGACGACCTTTTCTCCTTTCTCCCAGGCATCAATGCAGGGCTGGTAGTGCCTGCAGAACTTTTCCTGCGGGGCAACCTTGTGCTTGAGGGAGCATTTTTTGTACCCATAAGCAATGGAGGGCAGCGTTCCTGAGCGGAGGCACTCCTGCTCCAGCGTCAGCCTCTGGCCGTTCTTCTCGGTGTACCACACCCGCGTGATCGCCGGCATCCCATGGTTCTCCAGCCAGCGGCTCATGGTGTCCAGGTAGGCATAGGTATGCGGCTGCTCGGCTCCGGGATCGGCAAAAAGGATCAGGTCGACTGGGACATGGTGCCGCCACAGTCCTACCAGCATTGCCGTGCTGTCCGTTCCGCCTCCATACCCAACCACATTCATCGCCCGCCCGCTGTGCCGAACAGCGCCTCCTTATAGGCTGGAGCGTGAACCTCCAACAGATACCGCTCGTTGCCGCATTTGAACAGGCACACACCCCGTTGGGGGAATCGGATGAGGTTGTACTCCGCCTCCTCCAGCTGGAGCAGATCCATATAAAACCGCTTGTCAATGGAGCCGCAGTTGAAGATGAACTGGTGGGGCGGGATAGCGAACAGGGGCTTGGTCAACTCCCGGATGCCCTCCCGGTCAAAGTCCTCCAGATTCTGCGAGGCCATGATGAGGTTGGATTCCTTCTTGCGGACCCGCTTGAGAGTGTTGCGGATATACTCGATGATGGTGGTACCCACCGACACATTATCCGACAGCCACACATACAGCTCGTCCAGCGCCGCTGTGGTGTTGCCGATGGTCAGCAGGCGGTCGGACATATAGGACAGGATGTTGAACAGCATGGCGCCGCGCACATTCTTGCTGGCCTGCAGCAGCCCCTTGACCCCGAAGACGATAAAGCGGGAGGAGGTCACATTGGTGTGCCCGTTGAAGAACTGAGCCTCGGCGCCCTGGCACATGGAGTGGAGGCCCAGCAGGATCTCCTGCAGCAGTTCCGCTGTGTAGAGCTGGTGGCAGTTCCCATCGTACTCTCTGTACTCCTGCTCAATGAGTTTATAGAGGTCGGAAAGGATGGGATAGTCCTGGGGCTTGAGGCCGGCGAAGTTGGTGCTGTCGCTGATGCCCCATTTGGCGTACAGCTTGCCCACCATGATCTCAATGGCGTCGATGTGGCGGTCTGAGAAATCCTTGTAGGCCCGGAAAAAGTCCTTGAGAAAGGAGATGTGCTGGGAGAGCCGGGTGGATTTGCGGAATGCCTCCGGCGCGTCCCTGTCCTCCGGGCCACTGCCGTCATCCCAGCACTTGGGCTCCAGCGGATTGATGCGGTACACGCCGCCCATCAGATCCATGAAGCAGCCGCCCACCGTCTCACACATATCCTTTTGTTCGTGTTCCACATCCAGGGAAATCACGGATTTGCCCGCCTCGAGGAAGTTGAGCAGGAGCAGTTTGAGCAGATAGCTCTTACCCTGGCCGGAGTTGCCGAGGATCAGGATGTTGGCGGAGGTCTTATCGTCATCCCGCTTATCAAAATCTACGAGGATATTGGCCCCGTACTTGTCCTTGCCGATGTAGAATCCGTGAGGATCGGTCTTGCCAGAATAATTGAAGGGATACAGGTTGGCCACCGAGCTGGCCGGAAGGACCCGTTCAAATTGGGCGCCGAAGGCGTTGCGGCCGGCTGGCATAACAGAAACAAAGCCCTCCTGCTGACGGAGCATAAGCCGGTCCACATTGAGCTTGGAGCGAACCAGTTCGGTGAGCACATCGGTCTGGAGCAGCTTGAGGGCGTCGTAGTCCGGGGCGGTCAGCTCCAGGAACACCGCACAGTGGAGGAGCGGCTCCCGGTTGCGGTGCATGGAGGAGACCAGGGTAACCACATCCTGCAGGTTGGCCTCGGCAGTGACAGTCTGCTGGAGATCCTCGGTGCTGGAGCGGGACATTCGGTGCTTGTTGGCGGCGTTGTGGATGATCCGGCGCTCCTCACTGGGGGTGACCTGCCGGGTGTAGATGCGGATGGTGACCCCGTCCATCTCGCCCAGATGCCGCAGGATGGCCTGCTCATCGGTAGAAGTGGGGTACTCCCGCAGCGCCCATACACAGCGGCAGGTGTTGCCGCACAGGTAGTGGTCCACCTTGAAGTCGATGACCGAGGGGGCGACCATGTCGAGGAAATCCTTGATATATGGTTCCTCCACCACAGGCCGGGGAGAGTTCTTTGTTCTGTTTTTCGGCAATGAAAAAACCTCCTGTCCAGGCCGGCAGGAGATCTTTTATCGCACTGTTTCTTCCTGATATGGCCCGGAAGTTCTCCTGACGGCCATATCAATTAAATTGTGGGGCACGGGTCAGTCATTCAGAATGATCCAGCGTTCCCCGTCGTAATCCTCATATTTTTCCGTGGTGGCATTCTGCTCAAAATACACGCCCAGCATGCGCTTGAGATCCTCGCCGCTGGCGAGGCTTGCCTTGAAGCCCTGATCCTCGAGGCTTTTCTGGATGCGGGAGAGGTGGGTGTGCAGCTCCATCCCTGTTTCCTCACGCAACCGGACCAGTATGAAGAACTCACGGGCGGTCGCCATCTGGATCTGTAGACGGTCCAGTGATTTAGCGTCCGCCTCCAGCAGCCGGCTGATGACCGGCAGGTCCTCCTCGGCAGCCCGCTGGCGATAGTGCCTCTTGTTGTCCTCAAAGCTCTCCTTGGAGTTGAGGGCCAACATCTCGATCTCAGCCTGCCCCTTGAGGACGGTCATGAGGGCATAGATGCGATTGCTCACAGCCTCCGGGGGCTGGACCGAGAGGTTGGTGGGCTTGATGGCAAAGAAAATCAGCCTCCCATGACTGGTCTTTAGGCCGCTGTCGGTGATCTCGTCGATCCCGATGAGCTGCCGGGTAGTCTGTTTGGCCGTTGCTTCTTTTTTTCTGCTCATTTTCTATCACTCCTATCCGTTGATGGATTACACAGCCCCCAGGCATAGGTCTGCTGGCCCAGGAGGAAATATCGGATTGCATAGCGCAGGAAGTCCAAGATACTGGTATCCTCCAGCCGAATCGAGAGGAAGGCATAGGCCGCAGTGATTACCACTGGGGGCAGGAAGCCAAGTTGGGCCATGGCAAACACAGAGATCAGGGCGCCCACGCCAATGATAGCGATGTCCCGCAGTTCCCACAGCCACAGTACGGCTTTGGATTTCAGATTATCGGGATAAATGTACATGTTTCACCTCACATCGTCATGCTCATTCCAAACCCCTGTTCATCCTGATCGGGGCCGAATTCCTGATCTTGTACTTCGTCTGGGCTTTGTTCCATCAACCAAGATTGGAGTTCCTGTGCCACCAACCCCACAACGAAGACTCGTTTGGATACGCCATTATGCGCCTCCACATACTGCTCAACGCGGTGGAAAAGAGATTCGGGCATAGCAATGGCCAGCGTCCGTTCTTTCTTGTTGTCCTGAAGGACCGCACTCTGGAGCGGTTCCTCGCCATGTTCCCACTGATCCAGTGCCTGATTCAAAAGGCTCTGAACCAGTGCCTTTTGGGTGAGGGGCGCATGAGCATCCAGGTAGGACTTCAGCCGCTGAAACATGTCATCTGAGATCTGAACGGCCAGGGTGCGCTGTTCCTGCTTTGCTGTGGCTGGCTGGTCCAGATAGGTAGTGAGTATCTTAGTGAGATACTCACCGTTTGTCATTTCAGGACTTTTGCCCTCCATCAGCCGCTTGTGAAGCGACTCGGGAATCAAGCCGCAGAGGTTTTTCATCGGTTCCATGATCGCATCTCCTATTCATAATCATTCAAGCTATCTGTGCTGTGGTCGCCCATGCGATTCCTTGCAAAACATAGTCGACGCAAGGAATCGCTACACTGTTGCCCAGTGCTTTATAGCGGGCGGAGTCGGAAGCACCCTCGATATCAGTCCAACCATCCGGAAATCCCTGCAGGCGCTCGCATTCCAGCGGGGTCAGACGGCGGATCAGAAGAACCGAGGCACCTCTTGGAGCGGAGGCGCTGTTATCTGGCTCGTCCATATCCACGACCAAATCTGTTGCGTCTTTGTGCTGACGAGCGCTCTGAGTGCTGACCACCTCGTTGCTTTTGAACACATCCACACGCTGGCGGCTGAACACGGCATGGTGATCGGTGGCGGTGAGAGTATAGGCGATGCCCTGTTGATACCCAATCCCGTTCCCGCCGTTCATAGGCTGCCGGTCAATGGCATTTCCGGTGATACAGAATATCGTGTCCGGTTCTGCGACCAGCGGGACATTGTTCCCACCCGTACCGTAACGGGCTGACATTGTGGGCGCCACAGAATGTGGGCCGGTGTAGCGGGCATCGATCCCGTGGTTCTCGAATACAAGTGGCTGGTGGCCATGCTCCTGTGCCCGAAGTGTTCCGGCAACATTTTCGCTGCAGGCAATGGCGCTTCCGCCCTGGTCATTAAGGCACAGGATGGATGGCATACAGTTCCCGCTGGCGGTTCCTTTCAAGGTAGGCGAGACTTCCTCTCCATAGCCAATACTGCCCGCAGAAGCACCAGCTCCAGCAGAAAAAGCAGCTGTAAAAATGGCGGGATACCCTTGTCCGGGCATACCGCCGCCTCCGCTTAGTGCTGTGTGCCGCTCCTCGGAAAGGAAGCAATCACCGTTGCCTTTGGCCGTGATTCCGGCCACAAAGGTCTGCTGTTTCATCCCTGGCTGGGCGGTCAGCGCCGCGGCTACATCATGAAGATCCCGCACCTCGTCCCGCTGATTGGCGGCAAAGGCGGTGAGCACACCGTTTCGTCCAGTGGACATACCACAATTAACACCGAGAGTGGCTGCCTTTTCTCCTGTCAGGTCTCCGTTGTATCCGTCGAATCCGATGGGGCCAGTCCCGCCTGGAGGATCAGAGCATCCCGGAGCTGAGGCGGCAGTTCCTTGCCTCTGGCCTCCGCTCGACGCAGAATACCCAGGCAGGCGGTTTTGCTCAAATAGTATTTGCGGGGCGGATCGTCCTGCAAAATCTGCGACAAGGAAGATTCTCTTGCGACGCTGGGCGACACCCCAGAATTGAGCATCCATGACTCTCCAAGCCAGGCTGAATTGATTTCCCAGAATGATTGCCCCAGCAGATTCCCAGCGCCCGGAGTCAGGTCGAGGCACTGAACAGGAGCCGTCTTTAATTCGGACAATCTCCTCGAGGACGATGCGGAAATCTTCGCCGCCCGCTGAACTGAATGATCCTGGTAATAGTGATAGGTAATCCTTTGAGGCAATCTCCGGATTTTCCCCCACTCCACACCGTGCATGAGAGTTTCCCCTCACACGGCGTTCCATCGGGATAACAGCATTTTGTTTCAAACACAATTTACACACTTCGTTGCGGGTAGATGGTTTTAGATTGCGTTCAGATTTGCTTGTTTTCGCAGTTTGTTGAGCTTATTTCGCTGTTGATCCTCCAGCCGCAGGGTTTGGAGCAGACGGTAAATGGTCTTTTCATCAGTGGCATGAACAAGTTGATGGATAGCCTCACTGACTATAACAAGATTTGCGTAGGCATCTGTTCCGCCTGCCGACTTAGGCCGCTTGTGATGGCAGTGAATTTCATGGAGTGCGAGCGTTCTGCCTGTAACAGCACATTTTCCATACTGTGCCGCATATAGAGAAATACGGTTGTCCGCATACTCCACAGACTGCCCCAGCCTTGGATTACGCATCAGCCATGTGAGAATTTCAATATTGACACCAAGCATCCGATGGATTTCCTCTCGTCCGCTCTCTGTATAGCGATTGATGCTCCGCTTTTTCCCCAATGGGTTCTTATGCCGGATATATCCTGCTGGTATAAGCGGATGTCCTTTCAGAAAGCGAATTTGGCTGCTGTTGCCATATTTACTCTTGATGTAGCCCTTTTCTAATTTACCCTGTTTGCTTAGTCCTTGCTTACCCAAACGGTTTTTCATTTGCTTGCCGATGGCGAATGCAATGGG
>CDZT01033212.1_pt1:0-90000 | contig 97650 bp, 74 predicted proteins | sample 557531 | NCBI WGS metagenome assembly CDZT01 (sample SAMEA3182066, study PRJEB8094) | gut metagenome | biome: human; feature: gut; material: Stool; isolation source: human stools | place: Canada | collected 2013-03-05
TCCTTGACGATGATCGTTGCCACATTCCCGGCCTCTACCTCGGCAATCATAGCCTTGAAGCCCTCCCGGTCAAAGGTCGTGCCGCTCACTCCATCATCGGTGAAGTGGCGGACATTGGTAAAGCTATTCCGCTTGGCATAGTCCTCCAAAAATGCCTGCTGGTTCAGAATGGAATTGCTGGGGCCTTGTAACTCATCGTCACGGCTCAAACGCTCGTATAATGCTGTGATTTTGGCGATATTGTGTGCCATATCGTCACCTCCCGAAAGTGTGCGGATTTCTCCGTCCTTGAGATATTATCCCTTTCGGGTCGGTGACAACGTATGAACTGTGTAATTGCATGAGATTTGGCTTAATGAAAAACCTCGTCTTGCCGCTGCCGGAGCCGCCCACCACCAGCACGTTTTTGTTCCGCGCCGTCTTGGGGTCTTTGGGACGGTTGGACATCATGAGCCGCTCGGTTTGGGTGAGAATGACGTTGTTCTCAAACTTCGGATCGACGTAAGGGGCGATATCCTCGGGCTTGCCCCAACGGGCAGAGCCGTATTCCAGATTCTTGCGGAATTTCTTGGCGTTTTTGCCCTTGACGTACACGATAAGCCGAATGAGCAGGGCGGCGGCAACGCCCACGCACAGGTCGATGGGGTGGAAGCTGGGTACTAATGAGGAAAAAGCAGTGGCGAAGCCCTCCATGAGGTGCAGCGCCTTCCCCGAAAAATCCGTGCCGGGGGCAAGCCGCCACGCCTGCCCCAGCTTGGTGGCAAAGAGGGCGATAAAGACATACGGGATATTGGGCAGCAGGAACTTCTTGATATTTAGAGGTTTCTTCATATCGTGATGCCCCTGTTCTGGTTTCGGGATTTACCCGGCGTAATAGCCTGAACCTTCGCCTTGAGTGCTTGCAGATGCGCCAGCACGGAGGGACGGTTCTGCGCTTTGGCGGCGCGTTTAAGCTCATATGCCGTGTATTCCTTGAACGCCGCCGTCAGTGCGTCCGCATCCCTCGCCTTAAAGAACACAAAGTATTTCGGCGGTGAAACGCTGCGGTCTTTCTTAACGGCAAAATCCACGCCGTATTTCCGGGCTATGCGCTCAAAGCCTTTGATATTGCTGTTGGTGATCTCAATGTTGGACACGCCCTGATTCTGCCCTATGAGCTGCCTCACCGTCTGCTTGCCGCTGGGCTTTTCAGGCGCGGCACGCGCCTTTTCCATGGCTTTGCTCTTCTTTTCGGAAAGATATTTATCCATCCCGGCCTTCAGCTCCCGTGCGGTCAGCTTGACGGCGGAGATGATCAGAGTGACAGTTCTGTTTTCAATTTCTTCCTGCATGAGCTTTTCCTCCTTCCGTTCGCAGTGGGATTGATGTTGTCATCGCTCTGTCACCGGAGCGGTCTTGCCCTTGGGGGCAGTCTTTTGAGGCTCGGTGGGGATCGCCATAATTTTGCTGCCCATCTTCAAAAAGGCTTCCGGCTGACGGAACTTTTCCTCGTATTTCTGTTGCAGCTCCTTCGGCAGAGACGCAAAGTTCTCATCCCCCAGACCGCAGAGGAAGAACTTCCCGGCCACAATATCGTAGATATCGCCGTCCCCGTCCCGCAGGGCGCGGTTCAGGGGCTTGCCCTCCAGCTTGGCTTCCTCCCCGCAGATCAGTGCCACGGGGTCGTCATATGGGTAAATCGCTTCGATATAGCCGTCCACCGCCTTCTGCAAGGAGGCAAGGTCGGAGCCGATGCGCTCCACGCGCGGGTACTGTCCCGGCTCCACCATGAGCACATCGATGGTGTCGTCCTGCGCTCTTTCGGCGGATATTTCTTTGCCGTCATTGCTCTCAAACTCCACCTCCACAAAATTGTCCGCATCCAGAATATGATCCCCGGCGTGCCACTGGTCGCTTACCATCTGCTGGGCTTCCTCTTTGGAAGAAGCCTCCACGGACACGGTGAGCTTCAGCGTTTCGGTGATGGTCACGTCAAATTCCTTCATGCGCGCCGCCTCCCTCGCCGGTCTCCTCCGAAAAAAGCGGAAGAAAAAACGCCGCCAATGCCTTTACCGCCGCTTCCGCTTCTTCGGCGGTCGGGCCGATCTGTTCGCCGCCGTCCTCCGCATCCGGTACAGCTTCATGCGGCGCTTCGAGGGCGTCGTCGAAATTGTCGTCATACACGCCGCACCCGTCGCAGCAGTCGCAGTGGATGTGTACGTCGCCGTAGATGTTGATGGTTACGTTCATGGAAAAACCTGCCTTTCTCAGCGCTCGTTCCGGCGCTGCTGTTTTTTCTGCCACTGCTCCAGCAGCTTGATGATGGTCTGCTGCATTTGCAGGGGCGTGTAGCTTCGGGGGAAGTATTTGCGGAGGGTATCGCTGCTCAGCGTGATGCGCTCCTGGTCCTCCTTCTTTTCTTCGGACATGATGGAGCGCATGGCCTCCTTCGTGCATTTTCCCTCCCGGCTGAGCTTCTTGAGCCGCTGTGCCTGGGAAAGAGAGGGCGTGTTCTGGGAATAGTCCATTGCGTCCAGAAACTGCTTTTGCTCGTCACGGGTGAGGTATGACAGCTCCACAGCGGGGCTGAACGCGATCTCCTTGCTGTCCACCTTTTTCTGCACCTCCGGCAGAAGCTCGGTGAGACGGATATAGCGTTGCACTTGGCGACCGCTATCGCCAGCTAATTCACCTACTTTATCTGCTGTTTCCAGCTTCCCGACGAGTTGTCGGGAAGTTGATTTTCCCTCCAAATCCACCCGTTTTCCCTGATGCTTCAACGCTTCCAGCTTCATTTTGTACGCCTGCGCCCGTTCCATGGGGCTGATGGTTTCCCGCTGCAAGTTGCTGTCCACCATGAGGATCACCGCCTCATCGTCGTCAAGATTGCGGACGATGGCCGGTATGGTTTTCAGCCCCGCAAGGTCTGCGGCATGGAGCCGCCTGTGTCCGGCTACCATCTCGTATCCGCCCTCCGGTGCGGGGCGGATGATGGCGGGGTTGAGGACGCCCACCTGCATGATGCTGTCGATGGTCTGCTGCATGAGCTCGTCGTCCGCCACCTTGAAGGGGTGGTTCTTGAAGGGACGAATCTCCGAAAGCGGTATCTGCTGTACCTGTTCGTTGGGTTTCTGTTTCGGCACGGTCGCATCACCTCCTGAAAATGCCAAAGCCGCAGGCGGCGGCCTGCGGCTCAGATGAATCCCTCCGACATATCGTGACTGACAAGGCTTCGGTAGTAGTTCCCGATGGTCAGAGGGGCGTTATACAGCGTGGCTAAAAGATACTGGCGCATATTGCGGATGCGGGTGGTGTTTTCCTTCAGCCCGCCCACCACAAAGCGGATGTGCTCGCTGCTCAGCTTCAAAAACCGGCTCCTGACCACCTCGGCGGGCTTATCGTCGCCGGAAATGCGGACGGAGCTTTTCGTCGTACAGACAACATCCACCAGCAGCTCCAGGATTTCTTCCAGCGTGTCCTGCTCGTATGGATAGTCTGTCAGGAGTGCGTCGTAGGCGATGTTCTCCGCAATAAGCTCTCTGTACCGCTCTCTCAGAGCCGCTTCGTTTCCTTTCGTTTCCTGCCCGTGATCCCTCCTGAACGAAGTGAAGGGAAAGGAATCAGTATCACTAAAATCAGTATCATTCTTATCAGTATAACTACCTCGTGATTTTAACGATTCTTGATCCGTGATTTTCACTGCTCCTGAATCGTGATTTTCACGGTTCTGGAATCGTGATTCCGGGGAGGGTGTGGTACTGCCCGATGCGTTATCCACATCCTTATCCACAAAGTTTTTGACGTAGATGAGGTTGGGCTTGCCCAGCCCCTGCCGCTTGCGCTCGATGAGGCGGCATTTGCTCTCCAGCTCATGCAGCAGCTTTCCGGCCTTCTGGTCGGCGCAGCCCAGGGCGGTCATGACCTCCTCGATGGTGAAGATGATATACACACGTCCTTCTTTATCCAGCCAGCCGTTCTTGCAGCTTAGGCTCATACGGTCAAGGAGCAGACCGTAGAGCACCTTGGCTTCTGCGGAAACGCTTCTGAACCGCTCCTCCGTGAACAGCACCTTGGGGATGCGGTAGAAGGAGAACTGTTCCGCTTCCGCGCCGTAGAAATAATCATACATGGCTTCTGTCACGCTCCTTTGGAAGTCCTGCGGCGCGCATGACCTCTTTGGTACACCATCCGATGCAGGGGGCAGCCCTTCCGTAGGGACAGCCCTCGCACTCCGAAACGGGAGCGGCGCTGTCCGCAGCTGCATCGTAAACTTGTTCTATGCCGTTCCGTCTTGCGGGCTTCTGCGGGACGGGACAGCAGCAGCCGTCCGGGTAGACGCAGCCCTTTAGCTTCCCCTTCCGGTACAGGCAGTACCGGCAGTCATATACGTTGTAGCCCCACGACCTCCCATATGCTTTCACAATAACACCTCCTTCGCCCGCATCTGGGCATAAAAACAGCGCGCCTGCCGACCCAAGCGCCACTTTGGGTAAACAGACGCGCTATGTACTGATTATTGCAAGGATGTCGTCTCCTTACCTGAAGATGAACCGAGCAATAGCTGCTGAAATTGACGGTTTCAAGAGGGCGGAATACAAGTAATTTCGCTGTTCGGGTGTCCTAAAACCATTGATATTACTGTGTTTTTTGAAAAATGCTGTATCACCACTCGCACCAAACACAGAGGCACCCGTTGGGTGCCTCTGTGTTTGGTTAAGTCGAACGGGACTCGAAGCCGGGGAAACAAAACGGTCCTGTGGAGCGTTTTGCCCGGCCGGGGAGCGAAAGCAGTCCGGGCGCGCAGCACGGAGTGCAAGCAAAGGACGATTTGAGCGGAGAGTCCCACCACCGGCACCATGGCGAGTGTTCTTACAGCATTTGAGAAGCTGTGAGGACACTTGTTTTTTGTTTATAGCAATTTTTTCGTTGCTCCAAGGTGGGGAAGTAGACTGTGTTGAATGTTTCTCGCGGCTGCATTTATCTGTCGCGATCGCTATTGCTTTATCTTTTGGCATTGAATTTACATGATCATGAGCGGAAATTATGCTTTTGAACAAAAGCAAACAGAATTGTTGTGATGTTTATATTTGCGATTATGCATTTGCATATAAGCGAGAACGCGGTTTCAAAGCATATAATACGCTCAAATAATATTTTACATAAACTTGCCTTTAAAAACACTTGACAAATGTTGACAAAATTCGGTATATCGTGAGTATGAACATCGGTTTGTTATTCGTCAGTCCGTGTTCGAGTAAAATCAGGAGAGATATATGAGAAAAACGTACAGGATCACTTCATTGTTCTTGGCAGTCGTCTGCCTGTTTGCCTTCTCACTGTTTCAGCCCGTTTACGGGCTCACCGAGCTTTCGCGTGAAAACCGCAGGTTTGCAGCAGCGGCAGAAGAATTGAATTCTGTATGGGATAACCCGAACGGCAATGCACTCGGTTACAGTCCTCTCACAGGCGAAATCGAATCCGAACGCGGCGAGTATTCAAAGGATTTTCGCCGTGCGGACGGTGCGGTCGAAAGGGTCATCTACTCCGACCCCGTTCACTTTGAACAGAACGGAGAATGGCAGACCATTGACAACACTCTTGTCGCCGAAACGGATGCGGACGGTATCCTGAGGTATAAAAACACTGCCGGTGATTTTACCGTACGCTTCGGCGAAAACCTTTCCGGTGAAATTGTCTCCGTTGAATACATGGGGGAAACGCTCTCTGTTGCATTGAACAGCCTGTCCTTTGCCGACCTTTCAAACGGACTCACCGCCGCAGACTTTCATGCGGAAATTCAAAACAACTCAACCGATGCAACGGACCTGACGGATCAACAGCGCGATTCCCTGCTTCGCTTCCCCGACTGCCTGTCAAGCATTGTTCGATATGTTCGCTCCGAAACCGACGACAGTGCAATCCTCTCGTACTCTCTTAACGGAAAAACAATATCTGAATTTATAACACTCTCTTCTCGTCCGTCAATGGCGCAGAGTGAGGATTTTTGTTGGTCATTCAACATAAAGACATCACTCACGCCGAGAATGCAGGGCAATACCGTCCTGCTTGAAAACGGCAAGGGCGAAACCGTCTTCACCCTTCCTGCACCGTATATGTTCGATGCAGCAGGTGCGGAAAGCACCGATTTCGAGGTTTCGCTTGCTCCGAATTCAACTTCGGACGGATTCATCTATACCATGGTTCCGAGTTTTGCGTGGCTTTGCAGCGCGGAACGAGCGTATCCGGTAACGATTGATCCCGATATAAAGCTGAATTTCAGAAACAATGTTGAAAACACATACGTCGATAAGAATCTCCCCGACACAATTTGCAGCATAAACTCAACCGCACCCGGTGCACTGCGCCTGAGTGCAAAGCAAAACATACTTATTCGGCTGAATGAACTCCCCGAGCTGAATGCCGGTGATGTCATCGTCAGTGCTGCAATCAACCTGACGCGGTACGATGAACCCGGAACGAACCTCGGCAAAGAAACAGACCTTTACCCCGTGCTGTCAGATTGGTCGGAAGACACACTAACATGGACGCGCTACTCCGCATTGAACAACGGCAATCCTGCGGACAAATCCAGAGTTTTTTCACTCGCAATGTCCGAAGTGCAGAACGGTGTAAACTTCTTTGACATAACCGACCTGTTCAAAAAATGGCATTCCGGTGTGACCGAAAATTACGGCGTTGTTTTGGAGAGCAGCAGTTCCGCAATATACCACTCATCGCGAACCAATGTATCATCCGGCGTACACCCCTACTTTTCGATCGTCTATGTAAACTCCACCGGCCTTGAAAGCCGTTTCTCGTATTCGGATCAGGATGCGGGCGCAGCCGGCGCGGGCAGCGTGAACCTGTTCAGCGGCAACCTCACTTTCTCGTTTGCGGATGCTTATGTTGCAAACGGAGCCTTGCCAATCTCCGTTTCCCATGTATACAACACGAACGACAAGAATACAGATATCGGTTACGGCTACGGCTGGCGCTTGAATTATTCACAGTCGATAGAAGAAATGTCGTTCCAAAACGGAAACAAAGCACAGACATTCTTCAAGCTTACCGATGGCGACGGCACAAGGCATTACTACAAAAAACAGTCGGATTCGTCAGCAAAATACGTCAATGAGCTTGACAAGAATTCAACGCTCACCGTCAACACGGGTTCAAACCTTATCACCGTTTCCGATAAGGGCGGAAACAAACTCGTTTTTGAATACGGCACATACAACGGCAGGAAGCAAGGAAGGCTTACCTCCGTTGAAGATGCAAACGGCAATAAGATTCTTATTGAATACAGGGATTCAACTCAAAAAAACGATCTGCGCATTTCTGCGGTAAGAGAAAAGCTTGCCTCCGTCTCAAACTCGGGGCAAAGCATAGTTTTCGCATACAACAGCAGCAACAGGCTCTCGTCCGTAACTCCGCCCGACGGTTTGACGGTTGCTTACTCTTACTCCGAATACAATAATCTTCGTGCCGCACAATATGCAGACGGCACAAGCTCGCAATACACCTATTATTCAAAGCATCTGCTGCAAAAAGCAAAGAACCCCGCCGGATACGGCATAACCTATACCTACTCCGGCAGCGGCAAGGCTGCCTCCGTTGTTGAAAAAGCCGGCACGGCACAAACAGCGGGCAGGCAGATTCGATTCGAATACGGCTGGAACGTTACAAATGTTATCGATGCTCAGAATCGAATCGTAACATACCAGTTCAACAACGCAGGGCAAGCCGTAAGCATCCGCAATCCAGAGGGTGAAGCGGTGTTCATGGCATACAACTCCGCAGACAGAACAAAAACCCAGCTCGCTGCCGTCTCCAAAACGCAGACGACTGTATTCAACCTGCTCAAAAATCATGGGTTCGATAAAAAGAATCCGAACGATTATTGGACAAAATCCTCAACCTCCGCCGTGTTCACGCAAACCCATGCTCACACGGGTTATCGCAGCGTAAAGCTGCCTTCAGGTACTTATATCGAGCAAAGTGTTTCCGTAAACGCAGGTGCCGTTTACACTGCTTCCGCATACTTCACCGGCGCGGCAGGCGGCGTTGTGCAGGTGTTGAACGGTTCAACCGTGATTGCACAGAGCGACCCCGCGCAAACTTTCGGAACAACAGGTTCGGACTGGACACGCGGCGTTGCAGTGTTCACCGTCCCGGCGGGAGTTTCAAGCATAAAGATCCGCATTGCTCAGCCGCAGTCCGCTTCGGGAACAGCCTACGCCGACTCCGTACAGCTTGAAACCGGCGAAACGCCGAATCGTTACAACATGCTCCAAAACAGCGATTTCACTGACGGAGCATCCTCGTCCGATGATTCGGATAACTCGACAGGCTATGCACAGAATGTTGTCGGCGACACCGCAATCCCCAACGAAATCGTCTCCGCAGCAGGCGATTCCTCGCACCCCGGCGCTTTCTCGGATCAGGTGCTTAAAATCACCGGCAGCACCGGTGCAATTAAGCATGTTTTCCAGTCGATTCAGGTAAACGGCAAAAAAGGCGATGTCTATTCATTCGGCGGTTGGTGCGCATCCGACTCCGTGCCGGAAACCGTACAGCTCAACACGTCCGACAGCCCGATAAGCTACCGTGTCTTCGGAAGAAAAGAAATAAAGCTTCAGTTCTACTCAAACGGCACCTTCCAAAATGAGGTCACCGCCGCTTTTGCTGCCGACACAACCGATTGGCAGTACACCTGTGCAAGTGCGGTCGCTTCGCTTGACTACACCGAAGTAAGAATCGTCGTCTGCTTCGACTACTCACGCAACACCGCTCGCTTTGACGGGCTTCAGCTGCACAGGGAACAGTTCTCTCAAAGCTATTCCTATGACGATAACGGCAACGTTACGGGTTACGCCTCCCTTATAGGACAGGAACCCAAACTGACCTATGACAACAACGACAACGTAACTTCCTCCACCGACCCGCTCGGCAACAAAACCTTATACACCTACGACAGCAAGCACAACCTGCTTACCTCCACCACCCCCGGCGGTGTGAAAACAACCAATGTCTACGATGCAAACGGCAATGTTACCGAGACAAAACTCGGAGGAAGCACAACCTACATCCGAACTCAGACGGAATACGACTCCGCTTCCGCTCTTGCAGCAGCAGTTACCGATGCAAGAGGAAACTCCGTTACCTATACATACAACGACAATACCCGACAGCAAACATCGGTTACGGATGCAAAGGGCAATACAAGCACCTACACCTATGGTAATGCTGCTTCGATGCTCCGTCTCGCAAGCCTTACCGGCTCGGGCGTCGGCACTGTAAACTATGGTTACGATGCCTACGGCAGGTTGAATAAAATAAGCCGGGCAAGCACTGTTTACAACTTCACATACGATGACTGGGGACGAACGGTAAGCACTAAGGTCGGAAGCATTGCTCTGTCCACCAATTTCTATGATGCATACAGCAGGCTCAGCAGGGTTGATTTCGGCAACGGTTCGGCCGTTTACTACTTCTACGATTCTCTCGACCGCGTTTCCGCAATCAACAAAGGCAACGCTTCCATGAGCTGGCAGGCGTATGAATTCATCTACGACGGTGAAGGCAACCTATATGAGCTTCGCAATTACGAAACTCACCGCTCAACTTTCTTCGAATATGACCATGCAGGCAGGTGCATGGCAAGCACCGAAAAGAGCTTCACCGGATCCGGCAGCAGCATTGCATACGGAACGACAGTTGCGGCATATAACTACAAGTACGATGCAAACAACCGACTGGCCAAGCTGACACACACGCTCGCCGGTTACACTTGGAGCACGGAATATTCCTACGATGCAGACGGCAGACAGTCGCTTGTAAAGCTGAACAACGGCAAAACGATCGAATATGCCTACGGCACATCTACGGGGCGTCCCGACAAGATCACGCTGCATCTCGACACGGATTATGTTGTGGACTGGACGTACAAGTCCGGAGCAAACGGTTCCGCAACATCACTGCTCTCAACATACGCAAACGGCAGTGATGCAAAGTACAACTATGATTATGACGCCAACGGCAACATAACCAAGATCTGGCGCGGAAACACGTCATTCACCAATGCTTCGGAGAAGTATTCATATGTTTATGATTCGGCGAACCAGCTCGTAAGGGAGAACCTTTATTACGGCAGCGGCAACAGCAGCAATGCTACAATTACATATGAATACGACATTTGGGGCAATCTGCTCAACAAAAAGATCTATGCTTACACTGTCGGAACGCTCGGCACGGCTCGGGAGACCGTTCCCTATGCCTACACAAACTCGGCATGGAAGGATCAGCTCACTTCGTACGATGGCGAAAGCATAACATATGACGCTTCCGGCAACCCCACGAACTACCTCGGTGCAACTCTGGTTTGGGAAGGTCAGCGGCTGAAGTCGTATACCCCGAAAGCATCATCCTCCGGACACGCGAATTCGTATGTCTACAGCTACGATGAAAACGGCATCCGCACAAGAAAAACCATCGGCAGCACCGTTACGGACTATTACTATAACGGCACGCTGCTCATGGGCACCGTCAAAACCACAACGAACAGCGACGGAAGCACAACAACTTCAAAGCTCCGCTTCAGCTATGACGCTGACGGCAAAGTCGTTGCCGTGAACTATAACGGAAATTATTACTATTACCTCCGCAATGCCCAGAGCGATATCGTCAAACTCATTGACAAAACCGGAGCAACCGTTGTAGAATACCGCTATGACAGTTGGGGCAAACTGCTGTCAACCTCGGGCTCACTCGCGTCCACACTCGGAAAGAATAATCCCTTCCGTTACCGTGGATATGTGTATGACGAGGAGACAGGTTTCTACTACCTCCAAAGCAGGTACTATAACCCCGAAGTCGGCAGGTTTATTTCCTCCGATGTCCTCCTCTCCACAGGTCAGGGCGTTCTCGGGCATAACGCATATGCGTATTGTCTGAATAATCCGGTGAATATGAGCGATAGCTGCGGCACAGCTCCGCTTAAGCAGGAGTGTTTCCCGGATCGTACGAAAGAAGTGTTGTGTTTACTTTTAGACAATTTTGTAACAGCAAAGAAATGGTCAGTTATACCGGGTTACGCACAAATCCAATTCTATCAGCATGTGCGTTCATACGGAGACTGGGACTACAAATATAATTTGCCCGATTGGGCGAAAGACGTTTCCGGTTTTTCTGCATTTGGGTTAAACATGACCGCAGCAGATCTTGGAAACCTGAATTATGGCTTTGTCGGATCAACATTAGGATTTTCAAGAAAAACTCTCCTTGTTGCGGCTGGATTTGTCGCATTAAGAGAAAATGGAGACAACGATGGCTGTGAGTATTACTATGACGGAAAAGACGACAACTTTTTTATCAACCTTGGGGTTGGTATACATTACTTCATGGAACCTGCATCTTTTGCAAGCGGAGAATTTTTCGATTGGATGGTAAATGCAGGAATAAACGGACGGTTGCTGTTAACAATTTATAAAACAACGAAAGAACTGTGGGGGTCACTATGAAAAGCAAAAAGCATTTGATAATTATTGTTGCGATCACTATGATTGCCGCAGTTGTTTCGGTACAATTGTGCGGGTGTTTTAGCATAGCTGAGTTTAAAAAGCTCTTTGAGGATTCCGGGCCGCGCGGGTTGTATTCTGCCGGAGTTGCGCAAGACTACTTCAAGCTTCACACCGAGGCACTCGATGTTGCCGCCGACTGGTTCAAGGCGAATCCAAACGTTGTTTATGTGGTAAAAGGCGCGGACAGTTCATACAATAATCGAACCTATACAAAAATCGGTGAACTCGGAGTCTTTTCATCCGAAGAATTATCGCAGGACGAGATCAACGGAATCCAAACTTTTGTACAGCCTCTTTTCGATGATCCGCTTATGACATCGGTCAGAAGGCTACCTTCACGTTTCGCTGAGTACGTAATGTTTTTCTTCTATTCAAGATTTGGGGACAGTGATTATTTGCTCTGCAAAGAGATTGAACGAACCGGAGAAGGTCGGCTTGTTGACGAATGGTCATATATAGTAGACCAGGTTGATCTCGGGAATGATTGGTATACAGTAAAGTCTACGTGGTAGGTGTAAAAAGTTCTTTGATGCACGCGCCGTGCGGCAAGCACCGAAAAAAGCTTCACCGGAGGTTTATCCGGCAGTCCCGAATAAACGCTCGTTAAGTCCTATCGCAACGGTTCGCACGCAAAGTACAACTATGATTATGATGCCAACGGCAACATAACCGGGATCTGGCGCGGAAACACGTCATTCAGCAATGCTTCGGAGAAGTATTCATATGTTTATGATTCGGCGAACCAGCTCGTAAGGGAGAACCTTTATTACGGCAGCGGCAACAGCAGCAACGCTACAATTACATATGAATACGACATTTGGGGCAATCTGCTCAACAAAAAGATCTATGCTTACACTGTCGGAACGCTCGGCACGGCTCGGGAGACCGTTCCCTATGCCTACACAAACTCGGCATGGAAGGATCAGCTCACTTCGTACGATGGCGAAAGCATAACATATGACGCTTCCGGCAACCCGACGAACTACCTCGGTGCAACTCTGGTTTGGGAAGGTCAGCGGCTGAAGTCGTATACCCCGAAAGCATCATCCTCCGGACACGCGAATTCGTATGTCTACAGCTACGATGAAAACGGCATCCGCACAAGAAAAACCATCGGCAACACCGTTACGGACTATTACTATAACGGCACGCTGCTCATGGGCACCGTCAAAACCACAACGAACAGCGACGGAAGCACAACGACTTCAAAGCTCCGCTTCAGCTATGACGCTGACGGCAAAGTCGTTGCCGTGAACTATAACGGAAATTATTACTATTACCTCCGCAACGCCCAGAGCGATATCGTCAAACTCATTGACAAAACCGGAGCAACCATTGTAGAATATGCTCACCTTAACAGCGATTGAGTCGCTGTTAAGGTTTGACAGTTGGGGCAAACTGCTGTCAACCTCGGGCTCACTTGCGTCCACACTCGGAAAGAATAATCCCTTCCGTTACCGTGGATATGTCTATGACGAGGAGACAGGTTTCTACTACCTCCAAAGCAGGTACTATAACCCCGAAGTCGGCAGGTTCATCTCTGCCGATGTCCTCCTCTCCACAGGCCAGGGCGTTCTCGGGCATAACGCGTATGCGTATTGCGGGAATAACCCTGTTATGGGATATGACCCCTATGGAACATTTGATTGGTCAAGTTTTGGAAAGGGTGCTGGTTGGTTAGCTATTGGCATTACAGCGATTTGTGTTGGTGTTTCTGTTTTGACTTGTGGGGTAGCTGCGCCTGCAATGATGGCTGTTGCAGCGGTTACGGTAACTGCTGGAGCATTAACCGCAGTAAATGGTGTGTCTGAATTAGGTGAGGCGGCGACTGGTCATAATTTTGTACGAGATGATGTTTTCCGTGGAAACGAAAAAGCTTATGATGTTTACTCTAATACCACTGCAGCTGTAGCAGAGATAGGAACGGCAATATGTGGTGGATGGACCGCAAAAAATGCGCCTCGAATAAAAGCCTATAATAATATTCAGAATTACAATTATACCGACACTATTTCTGATGTCACACATATGAGCAGACCATATGCAAACTCTGTATTAACACAAAAGCAAGTGATTAAATATGGTAAAATGACAAGAGATTCATTTGGTTATGTCTTTAGCGCTATGGGTTCTGTAAATGGAAAAGAAAAACTTTGGAGATTGGGAATAAATACCGCCAAAGGTTTAGTGTGGCATTGGGGACATGGTTTTTAAAATAGGAGGAAAAAATGAAAAATCATATCCAAATGAATAAGATTGAGTTTATGATTGGCGATTTGTATGATAGGGATTCTGTTAAGGACAGAAATGATTTTTACCTAACGGAAGATAGGTCTTTATTATATCAATCCACAACAAATGGAGATTACAGTATATTGCTTGGTGGCAATTGGCGATTTGAACTTATAGTTGATAGTTCTACTGGTCTTTGTATAAAATTTCAAAGCTTTTTAGATGAATTAAAAGTGTTGCATAAACCTTTAGTTTTGCCAGAATCGAAAGCGAGAAGAGTTTTTATTAAAAGTGGCGAGATGCTTTTTCCTGGAGAAGGTTGCCATTATCATCCGTTTTCAAATAAAGTGTATTGGGATGAAAGAAAGAACATCCTATGCATCGGCAATCCTGAATCGATTGGGGAAGTGATTGAGTTTGCACCTCATATAATTATGGTTGTAAAAAGCCACCAATTGCATTGTCTTTATTTGACGTTAAATAATATTTCTGGTATTGATTTTTTGTAAGGGCTTGGGACTATCCCAACAAGTCTGTGTTTGGGTGACCAAACGCGATGCTTGCTGGTACACAGCATGCAGCTTGCAACATGTAAACATTTTGTGAACATTCAAAGTTGAGACTTGTTTTTTTGCCTTTAAGTGAGGAAACAGTTGGAGCAAACTGCTGTCAACCTCGGGCTCACTCGCGTCCACACTCGGAAAAGATAATTCGTTCCGCTATTGCGGAGGCAATTTGCCGTACTGTTCGTAAAATTTCAGGTCCGGATGCGGAGGTGTATGACAATGGGTTTAAGATCGCATTGCGAGTAGGCACCCGACCATATAAATATAATTTGGCTGCCGATCAGGTGTATTATGACTATCATTTTATGCGGCAGACTGATACCGGACAATGGGCGGAAAAACATGGGTATGGCGGGGCGTCGGTCCTTTGGGGTGCAGGAATGACTCCGGATACGATTCCTTGGACTCTATGTGGCGTACCATACTATGACAGCGCAATAATCTACTATGCAGTAGGAAATTGAGGTGTACTATGAGGTCAGCAAAATATTATTTCGCAGCAATTGTTTTAATAATGCTGCTTGTAATCTGTTCTTGCACCGCAGGAGGAACTGATTTGAACATTGAGATATCCCAGCCGGATAAAAGTTTGGTTGATTTGGCATCTAAAACCTATGATGAAACAGACTTATCGGAACTCGCCGAGTTCAATGGTTTGTTGAATGAGCTAAACACCAAATATCCCATTGAATGCTTGCGGAAAGATAACGGAGTGTACCGAGTATCATATCTTGGTGATGAGCGTATTGCCGTACTCTTGTTTGATAGTTCGGGCAACAAAATTCTTGGTAATACCTATAGAACGCAGCTGTTAAAGTCTGATTTTAACGGACTGGCGAAAGGTCAATCGTTAGACGCGGTAAGAGCGATTGATCCTAACGGTGAGTATTTATTTCTTTATACCGGCAGAAATGATACACCGAAAGAATCCTTGCATTATACCAAGGATGGGTATTTAATCACCATCCAATATGACTCTTCATGCTCAATTATAAGCATAAATGAAGAGTTGATTTAAGGAATATCCGCAAGCACCTTATTTCGGCAAGCAACCGTATGAATAAACACAACCCCGGAGGGAAACTCCCTCCGGGTACAAAAAACAGCCAAAACCGGCTTCTACTACCTCCAAAGCAGGTACTATAACCCCGAAGTCGGCAGGTTTATTTCCTCCGATGTCCTCCTCTCCACCGGCCAGGGCGTTCTCGGGCATAACGCATATGCGTATTGCCTGAATAATCCGGTTAACATGTCTGACGAGACCGGCATGTGGCCAAGCTAGGCTAAAAAAATTGTAGCAGCAGTTGCGGTTGTGGCTGTCGTTGCCACCGTAGCAGCTATCACCGTTGCAACAGCAGGCGCAGGAACTGCAGCAGCCGTTATTGCGGTAGGAGCTGCCAAAGGAGCTGCTATTGGAATGGCTTCCGGTGCTGCTATGGGTGCCGCGACGGGTGCATTAAGTCATCGAGTGTCTACCGGCAGTTGGAACGGTGCAGGCACGGCCGCACTTAATGGAATGGGCAATGGGGCATTGTCCGGTGCCGTCACCGGCGCAATAACAGGTGCTGCCGGTAGTGCAATAAAAGTCTCACAAGCAGCTAAAGCATGGGATCGTGGTACCTTAAAATCAGGGTACCAATCAATGAAATATCACTACAAAAAACATGTGATAGACGAGGGGTTGACGAATGGTAATAATGTGCTTAAGTTTACACAGGATGCGATAGATTTTGCCAAACGAAATGCTTCTACATTGAAGTATACATACAATTATAAATATAGTAATGCATCTTGGAACCTAACTTTTTCAAATGGACAGGGTGGCATGTTCACGTCTTTGGGTAAAATTTTAACATTTTGGTATAGGTAACTGCAATGAAGAATAAGCAACATAAATATATTTTGAAGGCGTTTTTGGAATCCAGAATTCCTGCAAAAATACGCCTAAATGCTCCTGAACTTATGGCTATTGATTCCATCATAGGTGGATGCTGCACACAGTTGTTAAAGCAATCGAAATTCATTGAATTTCCCGCCGACACAATTATCTCAAAGGATGATAAAAAAGTTTTTTCGGAATTGATAAATCAGTCTGAAGGAATGGAAAAAGATGAATTGGTAATATATTATCGTCTTGCAATACTTGCAGAATCAATACTGATTCAGTATCGGCAATGAATCCTACCGGCAAACACATGCGGATAGCAAAAACCGCAGAAATGCAGAAGTCGGTGCAGCGAATCACTGCATTTGCAAAATGAATATGCCAAATTTAATCTAAGTGTTCAAAAAGGAGGATTCGTCAACAAACAGCATTCTTTAAATAATCCATATGGAAGCTACTATTACCTCCGCAATGCACAGAATGACATTGTGAAACTCATTGACAACAGCGGAGCAACTGTTGTAGAATATGCTCACCTTAACAGCGATTGAGTCGCTGTTAAGGTTTGACAGTTGGGGCAAACTGCTGTCAACCTCAGGCTCACTCGCTTCCACACTCGGAAAGAATAATCCCTTCCGTTACCGTGGGTATGTCTATACCGGCAATCTGACGATTGACGGACGAAGAGACAGGTTTCTACTACCTCCAAAGCAGGTACTATAACCCCGAAGTCGGCAGGTTCATTTCCTCCGATGTCCTCCTCTCCACAGGCCAGGGCGTTCTCAGGCATAACGCATATGCGTATTGCCTGAATAATCCGGCGAATATGAGTGATAGCTGCGGTTCGTATGCTGAAGCAATAAAGCCGCTTGATGGAGCCGGAGGGGGAAGTCTTGGCATTGGTATCGGTTCACTGATATTAACAATTATTTCTGCCATTACTAACATAACAACATCGAAGCCGAAGGTTAAAACTGAAAAGGAGCAAGCTTATTTTACTACCAACCCTATGGATTTCAATCCCGTGGGGCTTACAATGACAACGTACCCCGGAACTAAAAACGGTGCAATAATTAAGTGGTGCGATCCAACGAATGGAGCTACAGTGTTCGAATGGAACGAGGATTTGAAGCACGGGTCGCACTACCATGTTTTTATGCCTAATTTGAATGGACTGCATGACGGAACTCATTATTACCCGGGGCAACGTGTGCCCGAACCGTGGAATTCTTTATATTTTTGAGGTGTGGGATGATAATAAACAACGGAAACATCCATGAAGCAAACGATATCAGTCTGCATGATGCCTACTTTGAAAGTTTTGTGTTTGATCGTGCACATAACCGTCTTGAAACAGTAGTCAAACCAGAGTGGCCATTTTCTATACAAACTGATTTTAATGATAACGTATCAATTGAATACACCAAACTCAGGAGAATTCGCATAACCTGTACTGATGTGATCGGAACAGAAATATCTAACTGCGAGTATTGGGGTGCTTCTCCGCATATTTTTTCGATGAGCATAATAAGCGGAGGTGAGTCGCTGCTTGTACAAAGACTGTTTGAAGACATGAAACCCGAATACAAATTCTGTAAGTTGAAATCCAAAAACGACTACATAGAAGTTTTGATTGAGTTTTCATCCGGCGACAAACTGCGGACGGCGTGCAGGAGTGTTCAGTTTTCTGAGATCGAAAGTGATGAATAAAAAATAATGGTATAAAAGGTTAACATCAACGATCATCGAGAATGTCCAGAATCGATTGAAAAACCTTAATGCGGCAGACTTCAAATACGAAGTGTAACGCTATATTAGTACTAATGTCTTTCGTACTCCCCGGTGAGCTATCGTCAAACTCATTGACAAAACCGGAGCAACTGTTGTAGAATATTGCTATGACAGTTGGGGCAAACTGCTGTCAACCTCGGGCTCACTTGCGTCCACACTCGGAAAGAATAATCCCTTCCGTTACCGTGGATATGTCTATGACGAGGAGACAGGTTTCTACTACCTCCAAAGCAGGTACTATAACCCCGAAGTCGGCAGGTTTATCTCCTCCGATGTCCTCCTCTCCACCGGCCAGGGCGTAATTGGGCATAACGCATATGCGTATTGCCTGAATAATCCGGTGAATAGAGAAGACTCTAATGGCAATTGGTCCATGCCGAATTGGTTAAAAGTTACTATCGGGGCAGTTGCATTAGTTGGCGCAGTTGCACTAACTGTTGCTACCGGGGGCGGAGCCGCCGCCGTTGCCGTTGGCGTTGCCAAAGTTGTGGACAGTGTAGCGGTAAGCACAGCTGTCAGTGCAGGGGTGGGTTATCTCGAAAACGGCAAACAAGGAGCTATTGATGGAGCATGCAATGGTTTCATGTTTGGAAGTTTATCTGCATGTGGCGGTGCGGCACTAAAGTATTCCAATGTGCATGCGGCAACTACAGGATCTCCCAATTCAATGGGTAAAGCCGGAGAAAGAATGGCCGGCATTGACCCATCCGCAAAAAGGGCAATAAGAATTAACGGACGTGTTCGAATTCCGGATGAATTAACGCAAACTACGCTTAAAGAAGTAAAAAACGTAAAGTATATTTCTAACACATTGCAGTTGCGCGATTTTGCTGATTATGCAAAAATCACCGGTCGTACGTTAGAACTCTGGGTTAGGCCGACCACAAAGATTGCAAAAACCGTAATTGATGCCGGTTGGAACATTCGGTATCTTTGGTAGAAAGGTGGAAAAAATGGTTTATCATGCATTGTTGAACGACAAAATTGCTTGTGAACAAAATGGAACGGATTTTTTCTGTCCCTCAGAGGATAGGCGGTTGTTGCACAAAATGTTTGATGAAATAAACCATCAGACAGGATCAGACATTCATTATCTCGCGCAAATCGATTCGTTTATTATACCCGGCGCAGGAAGAATTGTTGAAAAATACATTCTTGATTTTACTTCCGAAAGTGTTAAATGTTACTTAATTCCCCAGATGATCGCAGATAAAATTACTGATTGTGACAAATTATTGCTGCAATTATATTTACATTTTAGGCGATCTAAGGAATACATTTCCGAACCCGGGCAGCCTGCGCCTGCGCATATTTACGTTAGGTACGATAATGCTTTCAAGACGCTAAGATCACGGCGAATCGAAAACGAATTGATAACTGTTGTTTGTAATCCTCGTGATGCATTCTACCTACCTCTGACAGTGAACATGCTTGCTTCTTGGAAAAATCCGGAAATGTTTAAGGTATTAACCTTTTATTTGACTGAAACAGATTTTGTTGGGCTTGATATCGGAGATACCGAAGCTCCTATTTATCCGCCAAAGCAGGCTATGATTCGTGAATTGCGTTTCTCTGCAATTGACGGACTCAGGTATTATCCCACAAAAGAAACAGAGGAATTATTGAGCTTGTTTACTGCAAGCAAAGACAGTGATATTTGTTCAGCGGCAAAGCATACGTTGAAATCAATATCAAGAAAGAGAAAAACTTGATAATATCCGAGCGGACAGTTACGTTCTTGCCGCAAATCTTGGATGGTAGGACCGACTGCATATGCGGTAGTCACATCTTTACCGGTTATTGCATCCATTTTAGCCGGTGTGGGTGCCGGTGTGGGTGCCGGAGCCGGATTAAGTCCGGCGCTTATACCGTAAATTTTGAATTGAGAGGTAATTAAAATGGAAAATCCAAAAACAGAAACAACCGGAAGCTATAAAGCCCGTGTCAAAAAGAAAACCAAGAAGATTGCAATTATTGTGGTTATCGTTCTGTTCAGCATAGAAATTGCAAGAACTCTCACTGACTTTATCTTGGGCATGGGAGCCGAATTCATCACATATCGTGATTTTGAGAGCCTTAAACTGCTGGATGAATTTGCGGTCGAAACAGATCCGCCGAAAGATCCCGGTCTGAAAGAGCTTGTGCCCGTCAAGAGCTACAGCAAAGAGATTGAATACGACGGAAAACAATTTGTGATTCGAGCATATGAGTTTTCGACTTTCGAAGATTCTGCTAAATATTTGAAGGCATGTGGTTATCCTCAACCCGAACCTTGGAGAACCTCTTATGGCAGAGGTTCGGGTGGATCGTTTAGTGCTGAATACATAACACTTGAAGATGGTAAAATTCTTCATATTGACTGTAAACGCTATCGATACCTGACGGCTTTGACAAACTTCCTGCTTGAGAAGTATCCGGAAGATTTTTCAGAGCTGAAGGACTGCTTTCCTCCGAGTACAACATCTGAAAGCCCGACGGCCTACTTTGACGGTTTAAAGCGAAAGCTCTATTGTGAGACATTGTCGCCATCAGACAAAAAGGCTGCATAAATAACATTGATCAGCGTTTTGGCTGTAATGCTGAAACAAACCGGTCAGTTCATTCGGACTGCCCGGTTTGTTGCTTTAAGAGGATGAATCCGGAGCTTATGCTCCTCATCCAAGAATACATTGAAAGCTGCTTTGAAGGGAAACAACTACGGTACGGCAAACCATTCATGCGATGATTACGACAAACAGACGGGTATTACCCGACCCAAAATTGCATACAGCTTCATCTACACCGAAAAAAGCTTCACCGGAGGTTTATCCGGCAGTCCCGAATAAACACTCGTTAAGTCCTATCGCAACGGTTCGGACGCAAAGTACAACTATGATTATGACGCCGTTGGCGTCATAATCTTCTGCATATGCTGTTACTTTTCAGTTTTTTTACGAGTTTTCTTCGGAGGTTCCAACGATCTATCCGAGAAAACCGAGTGCGGCATTACTTCCTCTCTTGTTAAGCCGAAGAGCTTCAACGCATTAGGGCCGGTTACATAGAAATAGTCATATTTTTTTTCAATAAAGTATGCTTGCTTTATTCCTTCTTTTCCGAGCCTCGCTACTTCAAGCGCAGGTTTTACGAGAGATTCAAGCAATTCACAGAACTGTTTAAATTCTTCATCATCCATGGCGGAAAGATGGATATTATTTCTATTTGGTAAGTGTATTCGACCGCAATTAAGATGCAAATAGTTAACCCGCGGGTACGGCCACTGCTCACATATCTCTTTGAATGCATATCCATATTCCATGTAACACAAATCCGTGTCGTACACCGACTTATACACCCCGAACACGACCATAACTCCATCGGATGCTTCGCAATGGAAGTGAGTGCTGTGTCGGCGAAAACCGTACGGCTTGAAAAAAGTGTTAAGAGATTTTTTAAAGTCTTCGTAAGTCATGTTTTATTCCTCCTCAGTAAAGCTCCAAAACCAATCCATATTCTTTTCCGAATTCGACGCGATATCGCTGAAGCTGTTTTATTCCCTGACGCAATCCTCTTGGATTGTTGGGTTTTAACTCATATATAATTTTGTTGGCTTCATCGACAAAATCCGCTCTTGCTCGGTTGCGTGTAACTTCTTTGCTTATGCCATAGAGAATATCATCACCTGCCTTGTATCCACGATGAATTCTGCGTCCGGCTGAAAGGGATGATTTAGTGGCACCATCGACTTTGTCAAGAGTTTTTATCGTGTCAAGTGCATCATCTGTAAAGTCTACAGCCTTCACAATCTTGATCGTATCAACGGCGTCATCTACCCTGTTGATTACTTTTACAGTTGCGCCAACGGCTTTTGTTGCCTCGCCTACACCTGTTACAAATGGGATAAGATCAATAACATCACCGGCAAGCCCTGCCCATGCCCATGGATCGGCGGGAGCTGCTATAACATCGGCAACACTTAAACATAGTGATACAACGTCAAACAGTGTATCCCATAAATCACCTTCGGTGTCAATGCGGCTGGCAGGGTTATTCCCGCAATACGCATACGCATTATGCCCGAGAACGCCCTGGCCGGTGGAGAGGAGGACATCGGAGGAGATAAACCTGCCGACTTCGGGGTTATAGTACCTGCTTTGGAGGTAGTAGAAGCCTGTCTCTTCGTCATACACATATCCACGGTAACGGAAGGGATTATTCTTTCCGAGTGTGGACGCGAGTGAGCCCGAGGTTGACAGCAGTTTGCCCCAACTGTCATAGCGGTATTCTACAACGGTTGCTCCGGTTTTGTCAATGAGTTTGACGATATCGCTCTGGGCGTTGCGGAGGTAATAGTAATAATTTCCGTTATAGTTCACGGCAACGACTTTGCCGTCAGCGTCATAGCTGAAGCGGAGCTTTGAAGACGTTGTGCTTCCGTCGCTGTTCGTTGTGGTTTTGACGGTGCCCATGAGCAGCGTGCCGTTATAGTAATAGTCCGTAACGGTGTTGCCGATGGTTTTTCTTGTGCGGATGCCGTTTTCATCGTAGCTGTAGACATACGAGTTCGCGCGTCCGGAGGATGCGTCTTTTGGGGTATACGACTTCAGCCGCTGACCTTCCCAAACCAGAGTTGCACCGAGGTAGTTCGTGGGATTGCCGGAAGCGTCATATGTTATGCTTTCGCCATCGTACGAAGTGAGCTGATCCTTCCATGCCGAGTTTGTGTAGGCATAGGGAACGGTCTCCCGAGCCGTGCCGAGCGTTCCGACAGTGTAAGCATAGATCTTTTTGTTGAGCAGATTGCCCCAAATATCGTATTCATATGTAATGGTAGCATTGCTACTGTTGCCGCTGCCGTAATAAAGGTTCTCCCTTACGAGCTGGTTCGCCGAATCATAAACATATGAATACTTCTCCGAAGCGTTGCCGAATGACGTGTTTCCGCGCCAGATCTTGGTTATGTTGCCGTTGGCGTCATAATCATAGTTGTACTTTGCATCACTGCCGTTTGCGTATGTTGAGAGCAGTGATGTTGCGGAACCGTTTGCTCCGGACTTGTACGTCCAGTCCACAACATAATCCGTGTCGAGATGCAGCGTGATCTTGTCGGGACGCCCCGTAGATGTACCGTAGGCATATTCGATCGTTTTGCCGTTGTTCAGCTTTACAAGCGACTGTCTGCCGTCTGCATCGTAGGAATATTCCGTGCTCCAAGTGTAACCGGCGAGCGTGTGTGTCAGCTTGGCCAGTCGGTTGTTTGCATCGTACTTGTAGTTATATGCCGCAACTGTCGTTCCGTATGCAATGCTGCTGCCGGATCCGGTGAAGCTCTTTTCGGTGCTTGCCATGCACCTGCCTGCATGGTCATATTCGAAGAAAGTTGAGCGGTGAGTTTCGTAATTGCGAAGCTCATATAGGTTGCCTTCACCGTCGTAGATGAATTCATACGCCTGCCAGCTCATGGAAGCGTTGCCTTTGTTGATTGCGGAAACGCGGTCGAGAGAATCGTAGAAGTAGTAAACGGCCGAACCATTGCCGAAATCAACCCTGCTGAGCCTGCTGTATGCATCATAGAAATTGGTGGACAGAGCAATGCTTCCGACCTTAGTGCTTACCGTTCGTCCCCAGTCATCGTATGTAAAGTTGTAAACAGTGCTTGCCCTGCTTATTTTATTCAGCCTGCCGTAGGCATCGTAACCATAGTTTACAGTGCCGACGCCCGAGCCGGTAAGGCTTGCGAGACGGAGCATCGAAGCAGCATTACCATAGGTGTAGGTGCTTGTATTGCCCTTTGCATCCGTAACCGATGTTTGCTGTCGGGTATTGTCGTTGTATGTATAGGTAACGGAGTTTCCTCTTGCATCGGTAACTGCTGCTGCAAGAGCGGAAGCGGAGTCGTATTCCGTCTGAGTTCGGATGTAGGTTGTGCTTCCTCCGAGTTTTGTCTCGGTAACATTGCCGTTTGCATCGTAGACATTGGTTGTTCTCACACCGCCGGGGGTGGTGGAGGTAAGCAGGTTGTGCTTGCTGTCGTAGGTGTATAAGGTTTTGTTGCCGAGCGGGTCGGTGGAGGAAGTTACGTTGTCGTTGTTGTCATAGGTCAGTTTGGGTTCCTGTCCTATAAGGGAGGCGTAACCCGTAACGTTGCCGTTATCGTCATAGGAATAGCTTTGAGAGAACTGTTCCCTGTGCAGCTGAAGCCCGTCAAAGCGAGCGGTGTTGCGTGAGTAGTCGAAGCAGACGACGATTCTTACTTCGGTGTAGTCAAGCGAAGCGACCGCACTTGCACAGGTGTACTGCCAATCGGTTGTGTCGGCAGCAAAAGCGGCGGTGACCTCATTTTGGAAGGTGCCGTTTGAGTAGAACTGAAGCTTTATTTCTTTTCTTCCGAAGACACGGTAGCTTATCGGGCTGTCGGACGTGTTAAGCTGTACGGTTTCCGGCACGGAGTCGGATGCGCACCAACCGCCGAATGAATAGACGTCGCCTTTTTTGCCGTTTACCTGAATCGACTGGAAAACATGCTTAATTGCACCGGTGCTGCCGGTGATTTTAAGCACCTGATCCGAGAAAGCGCCGGGGTGCGAGGAATCGCCTGCTGCGGAGACGATTTCGTTGGGGATTGCGGTGTCGCCGACAACATTCTGTGCATAGCCTGTCGAGTTATCCGAATCATCGGACGAGGATGCTCCGTCAGTGAAATCGCTGTTTTGGAGCATGTTGTAACGATTCGGCGTTTCGCCGGTTTCAAGCTGTACGGAGTCGGCGTAGGCTGTTCCCGAAGCGGACTGCGGCTGAGCAATGCGGATCTTTATGCTTGAAACTCCCGCCGGGACGGTGAACACTGCAACGCCGCGTGTCCAGTCCGAACCTGTTGTTCCGAAAGTTTGCGCGGGGTCGCTCTGTGCAATCACGGTTGAACCGTTCAACACCTGCACAACGCCGCCTGCCGCACCGGTGAAGTATGCGGAAGCAGTGTAAACGGCACCTGCGTTTACGGAAACACTTTGCTCGATATAAGTACCCGAAGGCAGCTTTACGCTGCGATAACCCGTGTGAGCATGGGTTTGCGTGAACACGGCGGAGGTTGAGGATTTTGTCCAATAATCGTTCGGATTCTTTTTATCGAACCCGTGATTTTTGAGCAGGTTGAATACAGTCGTCTGCGTTTTGGAGACGGCAGCGAGCTGGGTTTTTGTTCTGTCTGCGGAGTTGTATGCCATGAACACCGCTTCACCCTCTGGATTGCGGATGCTTACGGCTTGCCCTGCGTTGTTGAACTGGTATGTTACGATTCGATTCTGAGCATCGATAACATTTGTAACGTTCCAGCCGTATTCGAATCGAATCTGCCTGCCCGCTGTTTGTGCCGTGCCGGCTTTTTCAACAACGGAGGCAGCCTTGCCGCTGCCGGAGTAGGTATAGGTTATGCCGTATCCGGCGGGGTTCTTTGCTTTTTGCAGCAGATGCTTTGAATAATAGGTGTATTGCGAGCTTGTGCCGTCGGCATATTGTGCGGCACGAAGATTATTGTATTCGGAGTAAGAGTAAGCAACCGTCAAACCGTCGGGCGGAGTTACGGACGAGAGCCTGTTGCTGCTGTTGTATGCGAAAACTATGCTTTGCCCCGAGTTTGAGACGGAGGCAAGCTTTTCTCTTACCGCAGAAATGCGCAGATCGTTTTTTTGAGTTGAATCCCTGTATTCAATAAGAATCTTATTGCCGTTTGCATCTTCAACGGAGGTAAGCCTTCCTTGCTTTCTGCCGTTGTATGTGCCGTATTCAAAAACGAGTTTGTTTCCGCCCTTATCGGAAACGGTGATAAGGTTTGAACCCGTGTTGACGGTGAGCGTTGAATTCTTGTCAAGCTCATTGACGTATTTTGCTGACGAATCCGACTGTTTTTTGTAGTAATGCCTTGTGCCGTCGCCATCGGTAAGCTTGAAGAATGTCTGTGCTTTGTTTCCGTTTTGGAACGATATTTCTTCTATCGACTGTGAATAATTCAAGCGCCAGCCGTAGCCGTAACCGATATCTGTATTCTTGTCGTTCGTGTTGTATACATGGGAAACGGAGATTGGCAAGGCTCCGTTTGCAACAGAAGCATCCGCAAACGAGAAAGTGAGGTTGCCGCTGAACAGGTTCACGCTGCCCGCGCCGGCTGCGCCCGCATCCTGATCCGAATACGAGAAACGGCTTTCAAGGCCGGTGGAGTTTACATAGACGATCGAAAAGTAGGGGTGTACGCCGGATGATACATTGGTTCGCGATGAGTGGTATATTGCGGAACTGCTGCTCTCCAAAACAACGCCGTAATTTTCGGTCACACCGGAATGCCATTTTTTGAACAGGTCGGTTATGTCAAAGAAGTTTACACCGTTCTGCACTTCGGACATTGCGAGTGAAAAAACTCTGGATTTGTCCGCAGGATTGCCGTTGTTCAATGCGGAGTAGCGCGTCCATGTCAGTGTGTCTTCCGACCAATCTGACAGCACGGGGTAAAGGTCTGTTTCTTTGCCGAGGTTCGTTCCGGGTTCATCGTACCGCGTCAGGTTGATTGCAGCACTGACGATGACATCCCCGGCATTCAGCTCGGGGAGTTCATTCAGCCGAATAAGTATGTTTTGCTTTGCACTCAGGCGCAGTGCACCGGGTGCGGTTGAGTTTATGCTGCAAATTGTGTCGGGGAGATTCCTATCGACGTATGTGTTTTCAACATTGTTTCTGAAATTCAGCTTTATATCGGGATCAATCGTTACCGGATACGCTCGTTCCGCGCTGCAAAGCCACGCAAAACTCGGAACCATGGTATAGATGAATCCGTCCGAAGTTGAATTCGGAGCAAGCGAAACCTCGAAATCGGTGCTTTCCGCACCTGCTGCATCGAACATATACGGTGCAGGAAGGGTGAAGACGGTTTCGCCCTTGCCGTTTTCAAGCAGGACGGTATTGCCCTGCATTCTCGGCGTGAGTGATGTCTTTATGTTGAATGACCAACAAAAATCCTCACTCTGCGCCATTGACGGACGAGAAGAGAGGGTTATAAATTCAGATATTGTTTTTCCGTTAAGAGAGTACGAGAGGATTGCACTGTCGTCGGTTTCGGAGCGAACATATCGAACAATGCTTGACAGGCAGTCGGGGAAGCGAAGCAGGGAATCGCGCTGTTGATCCGTCAGGTCCGTTGCATCGGTTGAGTTGTTTTGAATTTCCGCATGAAAGTCTGCGGCGGTGAGTCCGTTTGAAAGGTCGGCAAAGGACAGGCTGTTCAATGCAACAGAGAGCGTTTCCCCCATGTATTCAACGGAGACAATTTCACCGGAAAGGTTTTCGCCGAAGCGTACGGTAAAATCACCGGCAGTGTTTTTATACCTCAGGATACCGTCCGCATCCGTTTCGGCGACAAGAGTGTTGTCAATGGTCTGCCATTCTCCGTTCTGTTCAAAGTGAACGGGGTCGGAGTAGATGACCCTTTCGACCGCACCGTCCGCACGGCGAAAATCCTTTGAATACTCGCCGCGTTCGGATTCGATTTCGCCTGTGAGAGGACTGTAACCGAGTGCATTGCCGTTCGGGTTATCCCATACAGAATTCAATTCTTCTGCCGCTGCTGCAAACCTGCGGTTTTCACGCGAAAGCTCGGTGAGCCCGTAAACGGGCTGAAACAGTGAGAAGGCAAACAGGCAGACGACTGCCAAGAACAATGAAGTGATCCTGTACGTTTTTCTCATATATCTCTCCTGATTTTACTCGAACACGGACTGACGAATAACAAACCGATGTTCATACTCACGATATACCGAATTTTGTCAACATTTGTCAAGTGTTTTTAAAGGCAAGTTTATGTAAAATATTATTTGAGCGTATTATATGCTTTGAAACCGCGTTCCCGCTTATATGCAAATGCAGCAAACCGGGCAACCCATCATGAGTTGCCCGGTTTTGTTTTGGTGAGCTGGGATAAAAACCCTTTATGCAATTCTTTCGCCCTATTCTGTTGATTCAAAAACCATTGAATGCTGAGTCATTGTTTCGACAGCGGGTTTTTACTTGAAGAATTACTCTTTCTTTTTGGACTTTTTATTTTTTAAACGTTCCGAAAGCCGTGCCATAAGTGCTTTGTGTGCCAGTCGCAGCGCTTCGGGTAATTCAGGAATCTTTCGAACCCGAAACCAGTACCATGTTGACAGAGCCAAGCTGCCTATAGACACCATAAATAACTCGAGTGCAATTTCCTCGTTCTTAAACTTGAAAAATACAGGCAGTGCAATCAGCACGAAAGCCAGAGAGCGCAGCAGCAGTCTGTATGGTTTATAGCCGCAGAACAGTCCGACTATAATGCAAGTCAAAGGCAGAAATCCAAGCCAATCTACAGTGATATTACATAGACCTTCAAAAAGTTTTAGATAAAAACAGTCATGTTAATACCCCTTTTCGATATAATTAAGGGAGCTGCTCCTCTGTCTTTTGCCGCCTGCACATAGGCCGCAGAATGTCTGCCGCGTTCAGAACAGTGGTCGGAATTAAAGCAAGGAACCATGCCGCACAGTAAAAGAAACTGTAAGCACCCTGTTTCAGCAGTGCATCAAACAATTTCCGCCTGAAAAAGCCGATGCACAGCAGCAACGCGACAATGAAAATGCGAACGATGAGGTTTATCCGTGCAGAGGCAGCATTCTCCGAACAGGTTCGTTCCTTTTTGTTTCGGAAGAACGCCCGCCCGATGAAACAGCAGGCAAGCAGAGCTATGCAGGAAAGCACTGCAAACTCAACCGACAGTTTCAGCACGATTGACAGCAAGGCGGTCAGAGCCGCAGCGATACAGCTTGCCGCACAAAATGCATTGCAAAGCTTTTTACTGAAGCCGTATCGGTCATAGAAACTGAAACTCAGATAAACCAACGGTGCGGCCATTCCTGCACTGAAAGCTAATGTACTCATGATTTGAATCCTCCGTAATCCCCAAAAAAGTTTAAAGCGGCTTCGGGGTTGATTCCCCTGCAATCTCCACGGCAAGAAGTTCTGTCGCCGCACAGCGCGAAGTGGACAGCATTTTTGAGCGGTGGAACGTGCATATTTTACCACGGCGCTGCCGCTTCGGTCAAGCAAGCAGCAGCATTGGGTATTGAGGACTGTGATACAGAGTACAGGCGGTGGTATAACAAATGTAAGAAGAGCGGAACAAGTTCTTTTTTTGAAAACCGGGGGCAGCTGCTGCGAAGATGCGGAAACGAATACGATTACGGCGGCGATGAGTATGCCGTGACGATGCCGACGGATGGAAAAATCAGAGCTTTGCGGAGGTCGTTATTCCGAGGGTCGATGCTGACGAAGACTCCGAAGAGAGTACTGTATCAGTGTTGAAGATGAGGACGGGCTTAGCCGTATTTAAAGTAAGAAGCGGATTCGTCCCGCCTGTTTGAGCAAAAGTTTTTGAACGGAGGAACAGAAGCGTGAGGAAAAAAGCATGTTGTTCGGTTGCAATGCCGAAGTTTTTGACGGGAACAGCGTAAAAAATCAAGATAATTTCTTCCTGCGGTTCACGAGGATGAGCAAAACCGATGCACATATTATCACTGCCGAAGCGGGCGATGTGATTTCGGTTGAGCTTGAAATTGAAAAGGGAAGGGTCGATATTGTCATCGGAGCGGAGGGCGATGAACCGATTTATTTCGGCAATGATGTGGATTCGGGGAAGTTTGAACTTCCGGTTTCGGCCGCAGGACAATACAAAGTGACGGTCGAAGCGCGCGGCGCGGCGGGGGAAATTGCCGTGCAAAGGCTGCCGAATGCGGCAGAAGAATAACCTCCGGAATCCTCAGGGCTGTTGTTCACCGAGAAGCACTCCCAGCCGCTCGAATTCGTTATTCTCAACATTGTAAACGCGGAGACGGCAATAAGATGTTTTGTGTGTATGCTTTCTGTTGTCCCACGGAATGCCGTTCACGATGTGGTAAACAACGCTTATTACGCCGTTATGGGTCACAACGAGAATGTTTCCGTTGTGATTACGGTTTTTTTCGACAAAATCTTCGAACCATGCTTTGATTCTGTCAAAAAAAGCATGGGGACTTTCACCGTCGGGGTAAGGCTCGTCGAAACCGAGGGTGCTGAAAAAAACGCCCGGATATTCGCGCAGTGCATCGGTGTTCAGCATTCCGCTGAGTTTGCCGTTGTTGATTTCGCGCAGGCGCGGTTCGGGGTGCACGGGCAGCCCGAGTGCATCCCCTGCAATGCCGGCGGTCTGCATGGTGCGCGGAAGATCGCTGGCGATTATTTCGGTAATGTCGCAGGATTTTAGCTTTTCGGCCATTTTTTGTGCCTGCAATACTCCGGAGGGCAAAAGCTCGAGATCGCTCCACCCGCCGCGATAGCGTTCATCGTCCTTTCCGTGCCTTGCGAAAATAATTCTCATAAATTTCTCCGTGTTTTCAGCTTATTTCGGGGAGTTTGCTTACACGATTTCCCAAACGAACGCAACGGTATCGCGCACTTTGATGTCTTCGGGCTCGATGCAGTCCGGGACTGCTGCCGACCGCTTGAGAGAAGCGCGCTCAATTGCATAACCGGTGGGGGATATTAAATCGATTTCACTCCAATCGTAGTTGACGGTGAGCAGCCTGCCCAATTCAACACCGGAGGCACGGCAGAGAATCTGCGCCTTTTCGCGTGCGTTTTCTGCGGCGGCCTCAAGCAGAGCGCTTTTTACAGCAGAGCCGTCGCGCACGGTGAAGCGAATCGAAAGCTCGGGTTCGGCCTTGCTTTCGGCAATTGCATTCAATGTTCTTTCAAGCATATCCCTGTCAAAATCGAACGACAGGCGAGTGTTGTACGAACAGTTGTATCCGACAAAAACACGTTGATAAGTTCCCTTGGAATTGCGAACGCTGTCATACTCGGATGAAACACCAAAGTTTATGGTTTTGAGCGCATCTTTTGAATGCCCCGCCGAAACGGCGGCATTGCAAACGGCTTCGACCGCTGATGAAGCATCGGCCAGAGCTTCGGAATAGTTTTTGCTTTGACCCCTGATATCCATTTCGATAACGATGAAATCGGGTTTTGCGGAGATATTGCCGACTCCGCGGACGGTAATGGTTCTTTCCATAAACTTTCCTTTTCCGTGACTGAAAATATCACAACAAACCATAAACTGAATTTACGACCCGAGCAGCCGTATTGAAGCTGCGGCACATATAAAAGCTTTCAAGCAGCACACCGCACAACGGCACTGCATCGGACGGATTCGTCCTGCTGAAAACCTTGTAACAGGCTTAAAAACAGCGTTTGTTTTATCGGTGTTCCATAGTTTACCACGAATGCGCAGATTTTTCAACGTGTTTTCATAGAATTGTCGAAATTTTATGCGCCTAAGTGCTTGACAACCGATTTTTGCGGATTTATAATCCGAATGCTTCGCGGACAGCGAAAGCACTTCGGGCAAACCTGAACCGAAGAGCTTTCGGGTTTTACATGCCTGCGGATGCAGTTTTTGCCAAATCCGGCATATGGGGAATAAAACAGAAACGGAAGAAAAGGCATCCTTTCAAAATAAAGCTCAAAACAAAGCACACCGCATTTGTGAGCATACGGTGCAGAACCGGCAAATTCAAAATAATTCCGGAAAAAAACACAAAATAAATTTTCTCTTGCTTCGGAACCGACGTGACATGCGAAAAAACACGACACATATATTATTTTTTGCAGGAAAAACATATTGCCAACCGATTGGAACGGCGGTATAATAAGGGCGGCAGGGGAGTCGGGTCTGTGGTTGAAAGTCGATGCCAGTCGCAGGCGAAACGATCCACATAAGCGGGGCAAAGTTCCCGTGAGCATGGTGCGGCTTAGATGTAAGTCCTGTCGTGCGGCATTCAAAACCGAATGCGGTGCGAGAGTGGCAGTAGTGGGCGGCGTAAAGCTCAGTAGCGAACCCACCGACAGGCGAGTGTGGGGGCAAAAACCAGGTCAGCCGACTCCATGTGCCAAAATACAAAAAGGGGTATTATACCAAATGTTTGAAGACAAAGTACTGGTTTGCAAGGATTGCGGCCAAGAATTCACTTTCACCGCAGGTGAACAGGAATTCTATGCAGAAAAGGGTTTTGACAACGCACCCGCTCGCTGCAAAGCGTGCAGAAGGAACCGCAAGCCCGCAGCCCGCGGCGAGTCCGGCCGCGTAATGTACGACGCAATCTGCGCAGAATGCGGCAGACCCACCAAAGTTCCGTTCGAACCCAAGACCGACAAGCCCATCTATTGCAGCGACTGCTTCGCAAGGCGCAGGGGCTGAGGACAGCCGAAAAGCATCAGCCTTTTTGAAAAGGGTGTTTGCAGGCTGCCGTTTCTCTGTTAATTAGTCCGATTCTGCCTGCTTTTCATGCAAGTGGCGGCAGAGCTTCATTATTAATAGATTTCTGAACAACATGGCCGACGGATTGCGTCGCAGGAAAAGCTCCTGCGGCGCAGTTTTTTTGCCGAAAAGGTGTGTTGAAGCCTCTTTAAACAGGGCGGACCCGGGAAACCCCGCCTTATTACAACTCCGGGCTTGACTTTTTCTTCGAAGGGAGTATAATCACAGATAAAAGATGAATTATTGTTTCATTTCGATTTAGAAAGGGAAATCTCTCCCGATGTGTTGCCGAATTGGCTTTTGGCAGCCGTTTTTTTACGCTCGGGAAGAGATTGCAGCCATGTGTTGCAGCCATATGATTGAAGTGAAACGGTTGCAGGAGGAACAGGAAATTGATATTCGGGAAACACATCAATCGCTACTACCTTAAAAATGCACCCGTGCTGATTTTGGGCGTACTTGCACTTATCCTGGTTGATTACTTCCAGCTCAGGATACCGGAGCTTTATCGTATGCTTATTAACGGCATGAACGGTGAGCTCATACTTGTGAACGGGGAATATGTGCCGTTTAACCTTGATTTTCTTCTGGATAATATTTGTCTTCCGATAATCACTATCATTGTTGTAATGGTCATCGGCAGATTCCTTTGGCGTGTCTGCTTCTACGGCTCGGCGATCCGCGTCGAAACGGATCTTCGCAACAAAATGTTCAATCACTGCAAGGATCTTTCTCAGCAGTATTATCAGGTGAACAAAGTCGGCAATCTCATGAGCCTTTTCACCAACGATCTTGACACGATTCAGGAATGTTTCGGCGACGGTATCCTGATGTTCCTTGATGCTGCATTCCTCGGCATTCTTGCACTCGTTAAAATGTGGCGCATGGACAAGCTTTTGACGGGACTTTCAATGATTCCCATGGTTCTGCTGCTTATAATCGGCACGATCGTCGGAAGAGCCATGATGCGCAAATGGGAGATCCGCCAGCAGGCCTTTTCGGATCTGTCGGATTTTGCACAGGAGAGTTTTTCGGGCTTTGCCGTTATAAAGGCATTTGTAAAGGAGCTTAAGGAGCTTGCCGCGTTCCGCAAACTGAATGTGTTAAACGAGAATGTCAACGTTGATTATACGAAAATTTCCGTAACGCTGAACATTCTTATCTCACTGCTTGTGGAATCCGTTATCTGCGTTATCTTGGGCTACGGCGGATACCTTGTTTACCAAAAGAAATTCGATGCCGGACAGCTTGTGGAATACATCGGATATTTCAGCTCCATAGTCTGGCCGATCATGGCGGTTTCGATGCTTATCGAAAAAACTTCGCGCGGCAAAGCCTCTCTCAACCGTGTAAGAGAGCTGCTCGATGCCGAAATAAACGTTAGTGATGCTCCGGGCGCGGTTGATATCGGTTCGGTGAAGGGCAAAATTGAAATGCGGAACCTGAATTTTCGCTATCCGGACGGTGAATTCGATGTGCTTCGGAATGTTTCGTTCACGATCGAACCCGGCGAAAACGTCGGCATAGTGGGAAAGACCGGTGCGGGAAAGACAACGCTGGTTGACCTTATCCTGCGCATATACAATGTTCCGGACGGAACGCTCTTTGTTGACGGACACGATGTAAACAGCGTTACGCTGCATTCCCTTCGCGAAAACTGTTCGTATGTTCCGCAGGATAATTTCCTTTTCTCGGACACGATCGCAAACAATATCGCCTTTGCATTCGATGAAACGGACAAAGCCGCCGTTAAACGGGCGGCGGAGCTTGCGGATGTTGACGATAACATTGTTGAGTTTAAAGACGGATACGACACCGTCCTCGGCGAACGCGGCGTGACTGTATCGGGCGGGCAGAAACAGCGAATTTCCATTGCACGCGCACTGCTTAAGAATGCACCGATACTGATTCTTGACGATTCCGTGTCCGCTGTTGATACGAGCACCGAGCAGGTGATACTTAAAAACCTGCGTGAAACACGTGCGGGGAAAACGACAATACTTATTGCACACCGAATCTCAACGATTCAGGATATGGACAAGATTATCTTTATGGATGACGGGCGCATTGTCGCTGTCGGAAAGCACGATGAGCTGCTCGAACGCTGTGAAGAATACCGCAAAACCGTTGAGCTGCAAAAGCTTGAGGATGAGTTCGGAGGTAAGTGATTATGCATGAATACTATCCCCTGCTGCTTGCGGGCGGCATTATCGGACTGATTTCGGTTGTTCTTATAATTGCATATGCAACCGTAAAAGATAAAAAACAAACCATGGGGTTTGAACGTCATATGAATGACGGAGAGATTACCCGCCGCCTTATGGCATACGCAAAACCCTATGCGCTGAGATTTGTTTTCGTGGGCATCGTTATGCTGTTCACGATTGCATTCGACATTGTATCTCCGCTCATCATCGGCGGCATTGAGGATATGATCGTTACCGATTTCAAGCTGAACAAACTGTTCATAATGGTCGGAATGTATGCAGGAATACTGATTGTTTCCATGGTCGGCGCATATGTTCAGGCTATTGTGCTGCAAAAGACAGGTCAGCGAATCATCTCCCATCTGCGCGAGGATCTTTTTACCCATATCGAGAGCCTTTCGCACGAACAGATGAACGAGATTCCCATCGGAAAGCTTGTGACCCGCATCACAAACGACACGAACGCAATTTCACTGATGTTCACAACGCTGCTTGTGAATCTTGTGAAGAACTTTTTCGTGCTGACGGGCGTCCTTGTTGCAATGTTTTTCCTGAACTATGAATTGACACTGATGGTGCTGTGCATTGCGCCGTTCATAGTGCTTTTCACCGTTATCTTCCGCAAGTTCTCGCGCAGAGCATACCGAAAGATTAAAGACAGAACGACCGATATAAACACCTATCTTTCCGAAAATCTTTCCGGCATCAAAATCACTCAGATTTTCAACCGCGAGGAGGCGAAGGAACGTGAGTTCGACAAAAAGAGCAACCTTCTGGGCAGGGCGAAACAGGAGCAGATACTTGTGTTCGGCATATTCAGACCCCTTGTCTATATGCTTTACATAACAACCGTGATGTGCCTTTTCTACCTTGGCGGCAAGGGCTATCTTGACGGAACGACATTCCTCGGGCAGACGCTGACGGCAAGCACGATCGTTTCGTTCTACATGTACATTGCCACTTTCTTCAACCCCATTCAGAACCTTGCGGAGCAGTTCAACTGGCTTCAATCCGCATTTGCTTCCGCCGAAAAGGTGTTCACGATTATGGACATTAAACCGAAGCTTACGGATGCACCGGATGCGATTGAGCTTGACGAGGTTCGCGGCGAGATTGAATTCCGCGACGTTTGGTTCAGTTATGTACCCGGCGAATGGGTACTCAAGGGCGTTTCGTTCAAAGTCAATCCGAAGGACACGGTTGCGTTCGTCGGTTCGACCGGCTCGGGCAAAACAACGATTCTTTCGCTTATCTGCCGCAACTACGAGTTCCAGAAGGGCGAAATCCTGATTGACGGAATCGATATCCGAAAGATAAAGGCTGCATCGCTGCGCCGGCATTTCGGACAGATGCTTCAGGACGTTTTCCTTTTCTCGGGCACGATACGCAGCAATATTCTGCTGCGCGAAGAGGGAATTTCCGACGAGGAGGTCATGGAGGCCTGCCGTTACGTAAACGCGGATCACTTTATCAACAAGCTTGAACGCGGGCTGGATGAACCCGTGCGCGAACGCGGCAACAATTTCTCCGCCGGTCAGCGGCAGCTGCTCTCTTTCGCAAGAACGATAATCCACAAGCCCGCCGTCATGATCCTTGACGAGGCGACCGCGAATATAGACACCGAAACCGAACAGCTGATTCAGAATTCGCTTGAAAAAATGATGAACATCGGCACGATGCTTATCGTTGCGCACAGACTTTCCACGATTCAGCATGCGGATAATATCATTGTTCTTTCAAACGGAAAAATCGTTGAACAGGGCAATCATCATGAGCTGCTTCAGAAACACGGCAGATACTATCAGCTTTACACACTGCAATACCATCGTGAACAGATGAAAAGTGCGCGCGCGTGAGATGAACCCTGAAGCGCAGAAAGCAAAAATCAAACGGTGAAACCGTTGCTGCAATTCAAAACCCGGGCATAAGCGAGAATGCCCGGGTTTTTGCATATAAACATTGTGCTTCCGAAACTTCGGTGCGGGAAATAAATCCGAACATGAATCGACAACCCTGCTCAGGCAGTCCTTTCAAAAAGGTACACTTTCACGGAAAAGCATTCGTTCCCGGGCATTTTTCCGGAAACGATCCGAACAGCTTCGAAACCCATGTTTTCATACAAACATTTTGCGGGTTCATTGCCGACCAATGCCTCAATGCTGTGAATGCCGGGAAAATTCTTGAGAGCGTATTCTGCAAGCTGCCTGCCTATGCCGCATACTGCTCGGCGGAAGCGGCAGTCAATGCCGGTGCGGCGCAAACGAAAATCTTAAAACACTGCTAATCTATGTCATGTTTTTGCGAAAGTCGGCTATGGATATTCTAAATATCTGTTGCAAAGGCACGGAGGATATGATACAATAAAAATATACAGGCAACGGACTTTTTAGCATACGGCGGAGAAAAACGAAAGTGAAGCGCATCACCGCAATTTAACGCGAAAAGCATTCGGCTGTTTTATTCGGAGGGAACACATGGCAATTCGTTTGTTCGGAAACCAAAGACAGATTGAAAAGGATTAAACGATGGTTTTTCAGCCCCGAGTTTTGCGGCCTGCTGTGCAAAACCATCCGAAAACGCGGAGAAGCAGGAAAGAAATATAAACAGGAAATATAAATATGAAATTCAGGATAATTGAGGAAGCGTGGGGGATCAACCGAAAAACGGGGGAACGGAAAGTCCGCAGAACGGCGGAGCGGATCTTTACCCCGGAGGCGGGGCAGATAATCGAATTTCCGCTCGGCAGGCGGAGGTTCGGCATTGTTTCGGCCGATGAGGAGCGCGTTGTGCTTCGGGTGCAATGTGAAAATTCGGCCGATGAAAAAGAGTTTATTATTGAATGCGGTACCGGCGGATTCTACAACCCGCGTTCATGTGACGGAGGTTATCGGTATCTGTTCGAGTTCGACACTGATGAACCGCAAGGCAGACCGGCCGCGGGGCGACGCAGGGGAAAGGAATGCAGGTATTCAATTGCAATCAAGGTCGAAAAGGCTGCGGGGGAGCATGATTACACGCAAAGCAAGTTCTTCGGCTCGCCGACAGTGCCGAACGAATGGGTTGAAAGATTTTATGACGACATAATTTTCCTTGCGCAGATAAGGCTTTCCGATATTGCCGAATATGACCCGGACAACATACTTCCGCACAGCGGCTATCTGTATTTCTTCCTTGATGCGGAGATGTATCCGTCAGATCAGCTCTATGTTTGGGTCGAATATTATGACGGAGAGCCGGATACGATTATTGATGATTTTAACGAGCTTTCACCGCTTCCGTGCGGACTTAACGAGGATTGGCTGATTTCGTTCGGTGCTGCGCCGCCCGATGCGGACGGGACAAAACTTCTGGGGCTGCCGTCCGGTGCGGCGGGAGAGGATGCAAGCCTTCCGAAGCTCCTGCTGCAATACGACCCGCTTGATTTTGAAGGAGTTCCCTATCTTGAGAACGTTGACGGGTATGCGTATGTGCTGTTCGGCAGGGATGAAAAGGATTTTGACGGAGCTGTCTATAAGGTTGACAGAACATAACCGACCGAACAAGAATGCCGAAACGGCGGGAACTTCGATAAGAAAAAGTACGTAAAGTTATAAAAAACTGCTGCTAAGGAGAGGGCGGATAAATGGCATACAGTGAAAAATCCGCGGCGCGTTTGGCTGCGCTGCACGGAGAAATTGAAGCGCGAAAGGAACATGAATTCGCTGCGCCGACATAAAGGGATGCGGCGGCACTTGCCGAAATAAGGCAGACGGTGTTTAATCAGCTTGAATCGGAGCATGAACACGACAGGGACACTGTCGAGGACAGCATCGCGGTGCTGCGTTATCTTGCCGAGAACTATGAAAACATGGGACGGACTGCTTGTGCGCTGCCTTTGCGGAAAAAGGTGCTTGAGCTTGATGCCGAACTTGCGGCACGGTTCAAAAACAGGGAAGGAATCGAATCGGATTATTATTGCGCATTAAAGGCGCGCAATCGCTACGGAAGGGACGAATGTGCCGACCTGCGGGAGATTGCGGCGGGGCTTCTGCCCTTGGATAAACAAATTCAAATCGAAAAAAATGTTTTTGAAAACTATCCGATGCTTGTGCGCGACAGAGTTGAACTATCGGAAGAGTATCTTGCGGTTATCGATGAGGTTGAGCGGCTGCTCGAAGAAGAATGCGGAGAAAATGCGCATCCGCTTGAGACAGCGCAGGCAAAAGCGAGGCTTTTGAGTGAGCGCGGAATTCTTTGGCGGTCCGAAATGCAGTTGAATCCGGGAGTTCTGTTCGATTGAAAAGCAGAGAACCAATCCGGAAATGAACAAATGCCGAAAAGTCGGCAAAAACAAAACGAAAGCAGAAACTATAAAACAACAGAGTAAAGGGATGCTGCCGTGAACATAAGCTATAACAAACTTTGGAAACTGCTTGTGGACAAAAAAATGAGCAAGGCGGATCTGCGTCGGGCAACTAAGCTTGCGCCGAACACAATGACGAACCTCCGTCGGGATAAATATGTTTCGCTGGAGGTGCTTGTTCGCATATGCGAAGTGCTCGATTGCGATATCGGCGATATTGTCGGCGTTTGCAGGGATGATGCAGCGGGGAATTTGCAGAAAAATCCGACAGAATAAATGAAGCTGCATGAACCGGGTTCGGCTTCCGAAAAAAATAAATGTCGCCGTCGGAGCGACCTGCACGGACACGGGATATGGCATAATATGCTTGTCAGAGGACGGCAGGGAAAAAATTTGAAAGAAAGGAAGCTTTCGCGGCACGCGAAAACCATGGTCCCGAAAATGAAAACGAATCCGAAGGGCAAAGGCTTTATGAAAAAGGGCTTGAACTTATCAAAAATCTCAATTGGAGCGCGGCAAGGCAGCAAAAACGGCGTTTTTGAATATACTGCGCCGGACGGAACGAAGGCGAAACGCTGCTATCGGGACGACAAGGAATCGAGCTTTTCATAAAAGTGAAAAGAAACGGGGAAAGAGAATTGAAACGCGGGCTTAATATTAATGCTGAAGAGAGGAGTTATCTTATAACTGCTGTCGTTGTTGCCTGTGCAATAGCGGCGCGGGTAATCTCAAAGGAGGGTATTGCTGCGGATACAATGGGCTTGATACGCTCCGTGCTTTATATCGGGCTTTATTTTGTTTGGGGAATTTCAATCAAAAAGCGTGTGATGCAGGCACAGGTTCAACGGTACCTGACGGCTATTGTCGGAATGATGATATTTTGGTTCATTGTGCGCACAATGAAATATTTTTTTGTTGCGGACATTGATGCAAAGAGACAGCTGTGGTATCTTTACTATTTTCCGATGCTGTTCATTCCGCTCCTGTCCTTCTTTGTTGCATTATCGCTCGGAAAAACAGAGAAGTACAGGCTTCCCCGAAGGGCATTGCTGCTCTGCATTCCCACGGTGTGCCTGCTGCTGTTTGTGCTCACAAACGATTTTCACGAGTGGATTTTTCGTTTTCCCGAAGGGCAGCCGCGTTCGGATGCAAACGGAGTGTATTCGATCGGGTTTCTGTTTGTTGCCGGCTGGGAAATTATCTTCGCGGTTGCGGCACTGGTGCTGCTGCTTGCAAAAAGCAGGTTTTCGTCGAAAAGAAAATACCTGCCTGCAATAATACTGACATGTTCGGTTGTGTATGCGGCAGTGTATGCAAACGGTACACGCTGGATGCGGGTCGTCGGAGGCGATCTGACGGCGGTACAATGCCTTTTTGTGGCGACATTGCTTGAAACATGTATCGCCTGCGGGTTGATTCCGACAAATACAGGTTACGGTGCGCTGTTTTCGGCAGCGACCATGCGTGTTCAGATTGCGGATGAAAAATACAATGTTTGCTATGCTTCCGCAAATGCGCCCGAGCTGCCTGCCGAACTGATGCGGCTTGCAGAGGTGGGCGATGTTGACACCGGAGACGGCTTTTTGCTGCGGAGCAGCAGGATTCCGGGCGGACATGTGCTTTGGATGGAAGATATATCCGCAATTAATGAGTTGTTGGAAGAACTTGAATCGAACCGTGCCGAGATTGCGGAGAGTAACAATCTTGAACGTGAAAATTATAACACAAAATTAAGAATCAATGCACTGCGCGAAAAAAACAGACTGTACGATCTGCTTCAGGAACAAACGGCGCGCGGCATAGATTTGCTGGATGATATTTTCGGGCAATACGAAGATTCCGCGGAACCGAAGGAACGGCGTAAGCTGCTTGCAAAGGCAGCGGTCGTCGGTGCATATATAAAAAGACGCGGCAACCTGATGTTCATCGGAGAGAAAAGCAACGTGACCGATACTGCCGAACTCGGGCTTTGCCTTAACGAATCGTTTGCGAATATTGAACTTTTCGGTGCGGAATGCGCACTGTCCGTACCCGTGCGTGTGCGGATACGAACGGAAGACGCAATTAGCACCTATGATTTTTTTGAAGAAATAATCGAAGCTGCAATGGATGACCTGCGTTCGGTTTGGCTGAAAGCACACATTGTTGAAGAGAGGGTAGTATTCTGCATCGAGGTTGAAACCTCTGCCGACCTGAGCGGGAATACCAAAGTTTACAGCGGTGGAAAAACGGAAGAAGACGTTTGGCGGTTCACATTTGCAGTGGGAAAGGAGGGAGCAAAAGAATGAAGATCTTCTGTTCGATTTCGACAGCCGGGCGTTCGCTGCTGCCTGCCGCATTGTTCGGAGCGGTGCTTATTTCACTTGCTGCCGCCGTTCTCGTCTTTCAAATGCGAAGGGAAAAATGGCTGCAGGCGTTGAACACGACCGCCTTTTTGCTTCTGTTCGTGTTGCTGAACGTGGTTTTTTCGAAAATCGACAGGCAGGGTGATACGCATGGTTCGATTGATTTGCTGACAGGATTGCTGTGGATAATCGTTTGCATCGCTGCGGTTACGGGAATGCTTGAGATACTGCTGCTCCGCAAACAAACGGGAAAAACTATCGGAAGGAATTCCGTGAAGCAGGCGATAGATTCGCTGCCGTCCGCAATTTGCTGGTTTACGGAGGAAGGGACGGTAAAGCTTTGCAATCTGCAAATGTACAGGCTTTTTCGCATGCTTGCGGGCAGAGATCTTCAGATGTATGCGGAGATTTGCACAGCTTTGGAGGACTGCCCGGAAGGGAATACGAACAGCAGACAAATCGGGGTGATACGCCTTTCCGGGGAAAGACAGACTTATCTGTTTCCCGACGGGAGTGTGTGGAAGTATTCCCGAAAGGAAATTGCCGCAAGCGACGGAAGACGCTATATTGAGGCAATGTTTTCAAACGTTACGGGTTTGTATGAGAAGAATCTTGAGCTTCGGCGGCAAACGGAGCAGTTGAAGCTTATTTCGCGCGAATTGAAAAAACTTTCGGAGCATGTGCTTGAATTGACAAGGGAGAGCGAGATACTTGCGGCAAAAACCCGCCTGCACGACAGAATAGGCGCGGGCTTGATTGCGATTCGGCAGACTCTTTTGGGAACGCAGACAGCGGAGGAGGGCGCAAAAGCACTGCAAGCGTTCCGCAATGCCGTGCGCATGATAAAATCCGATAATGAATCCGTTTCCGAAAAAGGAGAACTCGCGGAGCTCATGCAGGATGCAGAGGCGATAGGCATGCGCATTGAGCTTTTCGGTGAACTGCCGGAAGATACGGATTTGCGGAAAGTTTTCCTTATTGCAATACGTGAATGCCTCACAAACGGTGTTCGCCATGCGGATGCAACGCTTATACATGCGGAAATTGTGCGGAAGAGCAAAAGCATATTGTTATATATAACGAACAACGGAAAGCCTCCGGAGGGCGTTGTCGTGCCGAAAGGCGGACTGTTGAACCTTTTGCGTTATGTTGCGGATTGCGGAGGAAAAATGAAAATCGAATCGCTGCCGCAGTATGTGCTGTCGATTGAACTGCCGTCGAAAAACGGTGAAATTGAGAAGGAATGACAGAAAAAAGATAAAAACGGTGAAAGCAGGGGCTCGAAAAATGAAAAAAATACTGATAGTCGAGGATCAAAGAATGCCGCGGGAGAATATGGAGCGCATGATCGCGGAAAGCGGACGATATGAATCTGCGGGCAGCATCAGCGACGCCGGACTTGCGCTTGCGCGCTGCTGCCGCATTCCTGTTGACTTGATATTGATGGATGTCTGCACGGCGGGCAATCGGGACGGCATAGAGGCTGCGGCAGAGATTAAAGCAAAGTTTCCGAATATCAAAATCATTATTGTAACATCAATGGCCGAAGTCGGATTTTTGGACAGGGCAAAAGCAGCAGGTGCGGACAGTTTCTGGTACAAGGATATAAGTCGTGAAAAACTCATTGATATTATTGACAGAACCATGGCAGGGGAGAAGATTTTTCCGGATGCAACGCCGACGGTTCGGCTTGGCCTTGCGGACAGCACGGAACTGACCGCGCGCGAAATAAATGTGCTTAGGCTTGTGTGCGACGGGCTTGAATACGGGGAGGTTGCGGAGCAGCTGAATATTTCGGAACGCACGGTCAAATACCATGTTTCAAACATATTGTCAAAAACGGGTTATGCGAACAAAACCCGCCTTGCAATTGCCGTTACGAACAAAAAATTTATCATCCCGAGGATTCCCGAGGATTCGAGCGACTTGCAATAAACAATCGGAACGACCGAAAAAACATCGAGAGGCTGCATTTTCGCGAATGCGGCTTTTTTGTCGGTCGGGAATGCCGAAAAGCTGCGTATACGGTGAATTCGATAATATTCCGTATGTTTTTGCAAATTGCACTTTCGGACAGTGCGAAGCGGCGGCAAATAATGTATAATCACACCAACCCACGGAGTGGGTTTTCGGCGGGACTAAGCCGAACGGCGGGCAATATGCGGCGGACGGCAGCGAAAACATTATCAGATGCGAGGACAAAACTCGGGCGAAAATCGAAAGAAAAACGGAGGCGAGCGAATGCGGCGAATAGTTGTTGATATGCAGAATGCATTATTTACGGATGCAATTGCAGCGGCATTGCGGAATTTTGACTCCGATTTCGAGGTTTTTGAAAGCGAGCTGCCGCAAAAAACGGCCGAGTTGTGCGGAGATGTGCGTGCGGACGTGCTGATTGCAGAGGTCACAAGCTGTACGCCGTGGACGTTTGAGGACCGCATGAAAACCCGAAGCGAGCTGAAAAAAATCTGCCGAAGGTGCAAAATTGTGCTCACCGTGGACGAAAACAACGAAAAGAACGTTGCGGACAGGGTGCGCCGTGCAAAAAAAGACGGACTGATTGACGGGTTCCTTTACGGTTCGGTTTCATCCGCATATCTTGCAGCTTTTATTGATACGCTGTAAAGCCGTGCACAAAAATTTGAAACAGAGTATGCGGCGGCCGCACGGGACAGGAAATCAGCCGAAAAAAATGTTATAATAAAATGCGATTGCGCGTTTAAATGCCCGAAACAGTTTTATAAGACAAACTGAAGGACAAAACCGGAGTGCCGGATTTGGAACAAAAAATGCGCAGCCGAAAAGTATAAATGATTTGACGAACGATCGAAAGGAGCAAGAACCATGGGACTTATTAAGGCAGGAATCGGAGCGTTGGGAGGAACTCTGGCAGACCAGTGGAAAGAGTTTTTCTATTGTGATGCGCTTCCCAATGATGTCCTTATGAGAAGGGGACAGAAACAGATAACCGGACGCTCTTCCAACACAAAAGGCAACGACAATATCATTTCAAACGGATCGGGCATTGCCGTTGCGGACGGACAGTGCATGATAATCGTTGACCAAGGCAAAATCGTGGAAGTTTGCGCCGAACCGGGCGAATACACCTTCGATACATCCTCCGAACCCAGTATATTCAGCGGAAAATTCGGAGAAAGCCTGAAGGAAAGCTTCAGAACACTTTGGAAACGCTTTACCTACGGCGGCGATACGGGAAAGGATCAGAGAGTCTATTACTTCAACACCAAGGAGATCCTGAACAACAAATTCGGCACTGCCAACCCCATCATGTTTGAGGTTGTGAATAAGCGGATCGGCATGAGCAGAACGGTGCAGGTTCGCTGCAACGGCGTTTATACCTATGTTATTTCCGATCCGTTGGTCTTCTACTCAAGGCTTTGCGGCAACGTTGCAACGGAGTTCACGCGCGATGAGATAGACGCTCAGCTCAAGGTCGAATTTGTCGATGCGCTTCAGCCCGCGCTCGGTGCGCTTGCCGAACAGGAGCTGCGCCCGGCACAGATTCCCGCAAAGGCAAACGAGCTTAAGGCGGCAATGAACGACGCATTGAAACAGGAATGGATCGAAAACCGCGGCATTTCCGTTGCGAAAATCGCGCTCAATCCCATCACGCTGACCGATGCGGACATGAAGAAGATCAACGAAATCGAGGACGCGGTGAACATCGGCTCCAACCCCTTTGCAATGGCGGGAAGGATGACGAACGCAACCGCCGATGCAATGCAGACCGCCGCGGGCAACTCTGCCGGCGCAATGACGGGCTTCATGGGCATGGGCATGGTCGGCATGGGCGGCCAAGGCGGTTTCGGCGCAGCACAGAACCTTTACAACATGGGGCAGCAGCAGATGCAGCAGAAACAACAGGTTGAGCAGCCGCGGGACTTCGATGGCATGGAACGATGGAAATGCTCCTGCGGAGCTGTAGTCTGCGGCAAATTCTGCCCCGAGTGCGGCGCAAAGAAGCCCGAACCCAAGCCCGCACAGAACGGTTGGAAATGCAGCTGCGGTGCAACGGCAACGGGCAAATTCTGTCCGGAGTGCGGCGCAAAGAAACCCGAACCTGCACAGGACGGTTGGACCTGCACCTGCGGAAAGGTCAACAAAGGTAAATTCTGTTCAAACTGCGGTGCAAAAAAGCCTGCGAGCGCACCTCTGTACCGCTGCGACAAATGCGGCTGGGAACCCGCAGATCCTGCGCACCCGCCGAAATTCTGCCCCGAATGCGGAGACGTGTTCGACGAAAAAGACGTTAAGTAAAATAAGAAACTCCTTACACTGAACTTCCAGTGCGGCGGCGGAGAATGCGGATAGCATTCTTTGCTGCCGGCCGTGAAATGCGACCGCATGACGAACTGAAAGCAAATGTTTCGGCGATTTGAAAAGCTTTCCGAATTCGGAAAGCTCGCATCGTTTTAATAATAAGGAACTGATTTAACGGAAAAAATTTTTCCACAACGGTTTTGCAGGGAGAGATTTATGCAGAATTTACAGGAATATAAATGCCCGTGCTGCGGAGGCGCGATCGCCTTCGACAGCACTGCACAAAAACTGAAATGCCCGTATTGCGATACGGAATTTGAAATTGAAACATTAAAAGGCTATGAAGAGGAGCTGGAAGGCGACTCGGCCGACAACATGGAATGGCAGACCGATGCGGGAAGTGAATGGCAGCAGGGCGAGGCGGACGGCCTTTGCAATTACAGCTGCAATTCCTGCGGCGGCGAAATAGTTGCGGATGAGACAACGGCGGCAACAAAATGCCCTTTCTGCGATAATCCGGTCATTATGAAGGGCAGACTTTCCGGAATGCTCAAACCGGATTATGTGATTCCGTTCAAGCTGGACAAAAAGGCGGCAAAGGCAGCTTATATGCGGCATATTGAAGGCAAACGCCTTTTGCCGAAGCTGTTCCGCGATCAGAATCACATTGATGAAATAAAGGGAATTTATGTGCCCTTCTGGCTGTTCGATGCGGAAGCGGATGCAAACGTGCGCTATCACGCAGAGATTGTACGTACATACAGTGACAGCGAGAACAACTATACCGAAACGAGTCACTACATGGTTCAGCGCGGCGGCAGCATCGGGTTCGAGAATGTTCCGGTTGACGGTTCCGAAAAAATGGCGGATGACCTTATGGAGTCCATCGAGCCTTTCGATTTTTCGGAAGCGGTGGATTTTCAAACGGCATACCTTGCGGGTTATCTGGCGGATAAATACGATGTTGATGCGGATCACAGCATCGACCGTGCAAACGAGCGAGTCAAACGTTCCGTTGAGGAAGCTTTTGCTTCAACCGTTGAAGGCTACACAAGTGTGCGGAAAGAAGCAAGCAGCGTTCAGCTGCATAACGGCAAGGCAAAATATGCGCTTTATCCCGTTTGGCTTTTGAACACAACGTGGAACGGACAAAGATACACCTTTGCGATGAACGGGCAGACGGGCAAATTCGTCGGCGATCTGCCGGTGGATAAATCCGCCGCAGCGAAGTGGACGCTCGGATTGACCGTCGGCTGCGGAGCCGTTATTTACGGCATATGCTGGCTGCTGCGGCTTCTCAGAATCCTGTAAGGAGGAACGCGAAAATGAAAAAGAACACTCTTTCCCCCAAAAGCATCATTGCGATTCTTTTTGCCGCAATTATCGCCTTGACGGCATTTGTGCCCGTGAGCGCGTACGGCGGCAGAGTATATGTTGCGGATGAGACGGATTCAATACCCGCGGAAGAGCTTGCGGAGCTCAACGAATATGCGGAACATGCATCGGAAACCTGCGGAACGGATATTTTGTTCCTGCTGGCGGAGGATGAAGCAGCGGCGGGCGACAGCATTGTTGATTACATGGCAAACTATCCCAATATGGGAAACGGTGAGAGCAGAATCTTTTTTGCGATCGGTCCGGATTCGTCGTGGTACATACTGTGCGGCGGCAATATGCAGAACATGCTGACGAAAGAACAGGAAGATGCGCTGCGCGATGCATATAACGGACCCGAAACCTATTTTGGCGGCATCAAGGCATATATCGACCTTGCCGAAAGCTATGTTTTTGAAATTTATCCCAACGATACTCCCGTTGATGAGGGGCTCGAAAGGCTTCCGGAAGAGATAAGATCAATGGATGAGTTCACATGCGTTCTGGACGGTGCCGGTATGATCGAACCGGAACAGCGTGCCGAACTTATGAAAAAACTGGGTGAGCTCAGCAGCAAGTACGGAATGGACTATGTTGTCTGCACGGTGAAAAGCCTTAACGGCTCAACGGCGGAGGCTTGTGCGGATGACATTTTCGACTACTGTGGATTCGGTCGCGGCGAGGATCGAAGCGGCGTACTGCTGCTTATCAGCACGGGCGACAGGAAGTGGCATATTTCAACAAGGGGATACGGAATCACCGTGTTTACCGATGCGGGAATCCAATACATCGGTGAGGAGCTCAAAGAGAAGATGAAATCGGCAGATTACGCAGACACATTTTTCGGGTTTGCGGATCTCTGCGACAGGTTCACCGATCAGGCAAAAAAAGACAGACCGTACGATACTTCCAACCTTCCGATAAAACCCCTTTCGTTCAAATATATCCCTATTTCACTCGGCATAGGTCTTGTTATCGCACTTATTGCCGTCAGTGTTATGAAATCGAAACTTAAGACCGTTCGATACAAGGCGGAGGCAAACAGCTATGTTCGCCCGGGCAGCATGAATATCACGGTAAGCCGCGATTTGTTCCTTTACCGCACGGTTGCAGTTTCTCCAAAGCCGAAAAACAACGGCGGTTCGGACGGCGGAAGCAGCACGCACACATCCTCCTCGGGTTCCACCCACGGCGGGGGCGGCGGAAGCTTTTAAATAAAATGCACGCAGATCCTTAAGTTTAAACTGATTCAACAGTTCCGACCTCCATAAGCATTTCGGCGCATCCCTGCTTCAGCCCGGTTAACCGGCGCGGCAGGTGGATCGGACAGGGATGCGGCGAGATGCGGCGGCACTGCATGAGAAAAAGAAATTCTATTGAAAGGAAACAGATAAAAATGAGTATTTTTGACAGAATTAAAAACGTAGCGGAAAAGACGGCGAAGGATGCGGCGCGTTCCGTAGGCAATACAATCGGAACGAAGAGGGAAACATTCACTTTCTCCGCTCTTCCCGAAAGCCTTGCCGAAATGCAGGCTCTGCCCGAGGCAAAGCTGGACACGCCGTTCGCAACGGCTGCCCTGACAGTGCTTGCGCTCTGCGCATATGCAGCGGACAGGGCCACAGGAACGGAAATGCTGAATTGGCTGCGCGGCCCGCGCCCGCTCAACGGTCAGGATATTTCTTTTCTTAACGACAGGTTCCGCGACGGAAAGACTTATCTCCCGTTCACCTATTTTGCAGGCTCAACTCCGGACAACAACTACACTCCGGCACAACCTTACAAAGTTACAATCGAAAGCAATCATGTTTCGGTTGAGGAACAGGGGTATATGAAACTGTTCATTCCCTGCGGCGGTGCCGATTCACCCCGACCCATTAAACTGCGCCAGAGGGGCAGCGACGGCAAATGGTTCCTTTGGGAACAATATCTGCTTACAGGCGTAAAGACTCCGAAGGAAGCCGATCCGTGGGCATAAAACCCGAAAAATGCTGTTTTTCGATCCGGCAAGGTATTCTTATTCGAAAAGGAGAATAAAATGGACATTATCGGCAAATGGAAGGTTAAACAACTCAATATTCCGACACTTGACGGCGTTATTCAGTGCACCCCGGACAATATGCCCGAAGGAGAAATATTTGAAGAGTTTGCGCCGATGGCGAATGCGATCTTCGAGTTCACTCCGGAAGGAAGTCTGGATATGCTCTTAAGCTTTTCGGCGGAAGAACTTGAAGACGCAGCAAAGCACGGCGAAAGGGTTCGCGACGGATACTTTGTTGCGGAATCCAAACCGTGGAAGGAAGTCGACGGGAAATTCTACTATCTTGAGGATATTGAGGGCGAAATAATGGGCAGCGAGATCGACCCCTATTTTGAAATCAAGGTTCAGCCCGACGGCAGCCTGATGTACTGCATGGATATGCTGCTTCTTGAAAGGGTGTAATCATTTAAAGTTTTTTCAGCATTGCCGAGGTACGGCGCATTACGACTTTTCGGCAGGCGCAAACACCGGTTTTTGCCCGAAAGGGACAAATTCATAAATCAAAGAAGAAAGATAGAACGGGAATGAAAAGAAGCGGAAGAATCCCTGCACCAGATCATGCCCTTGCTGCACCGGCTCCTTTGCGGTTCGCGGCACATTGAAGGACGTTCCTGCCGGTAAACGGAAGGACGATCTCGGTGCCGACATCAAAGTGACATGAGAGTTTGACGGCAAGGGCAAATGAAAAATGCAGAATGAGCCTGCGGCTCAGAACGGTGAGCAGTCGTTGACAATATTCAGCAACGATCATGCCAGAACTGCGGGACGAACCCAATGTGTACACGTTCTCCGCTGACGGCAGCAAGCTCACAGTGTATGATATTTTTCCGTCGGATCTCGACGGACGGTAAGTAAAAACATTAAATAAAGAATATTTCGGAGGAAGAAAAATGAAAGGTCAAAAGTTTTTAAAGGTTACTGGCATTCTTATGATAATCGGAGCGGCGTTTTTGATTCTTTTCGGGGTTATCATCGGCGGCGTCGGCGCACTTGTTGCAGCACTCGGCGGCAGTAAAGCGCTTAACTTTGCATTCTATCTGGGCCTTGCAACTGCGCTTGTCGGCGGCATCATTGAGCTTATTGCAGGCATCAACGGTGTTAAACATTGCAACAAGCCCGAAAATGCAAAGAAATGCATCACATGGGGCATCATTGTTATCGCTCTTTCCGTTATCAGCAACGTGCTTGCAGTGATTGGCGGCGGCAAATTTAACGTGCTGAGCTTTGTGATCGGGCTGATCGTTCCCGGACTGTACATTTACGGTGCATTCCTTAACCACAAAGAAAACGCTCGGTAAATTTGCAGAATGAGTTCGCCGCAGAAACGGATGCGGCACAGCATTACGATAACATCAAAATAACGGCATAATTACTAACACGGGGGCACCGAGCGGTGTGCCCGTGTTTTTTTTCGCGGAAGTAATATGCATAATCTGCATAAGCTAATTGAATCGTTATGCTTATGCCCGAAAGAGTTATTTGCACAATTCCCCAAAAAGCGAAATCATTTTTTTTGCAAAACTATTTTGATGAAATTGAGATATTTTCCCGCACCGGCATCCATTGAACGCCTGTCGCCGACAGCATACTCATTATCCTGTGCAAGTCAGTCCGCCCAAACTTCTTCGTTGCTCTGCATTTGTTCAACGGTCAGCACTTTTGCGCCGCGGCATTTTGAAACCATATCCGTCCAATACGATACATCGTGCATATAGTCAAGCTGTTCCGGTGTCCACGAGAGAAGCAGCTCGGAAGGAAGGCTGTCGTGGCAATCCCGAACCATGCCGGGAATTGCAATGTAAACATATCCGCCGCACTTGACAAACGGAAGAAGCTTTTCGTCAAGATAAGTCTCGTCGCGGCCGAAATAATTGTAGGAGTCAGTGCTCACAACGGCATCGAAAAATTCATTTCACGGCGGAAAGAGTGTGCGCATAGTATGACAGCAAACGAACATACGGGGGTATTGGGTCCGATGCATGGAAAGGGATGGAAGAAAGGCGGCAAAAAAGCCGAAAACAACGAAGAAATGACCGAAGCCGGCGGCGAAGGCGGAGCTGAAGAGTATAACGGAGACAATGAGCCGGCTGCTGAGTTTGTAATGACATTGGATAAACTTGAACCGGGGCAGGCTGGGGTCATCCTTGAACTGAACACAGGCGGCGGCATGCGCAGGAGGCTGATGGATCTGGGCTTTTCGGCAGGGGAGCATGTTGAATGCGTGCTTAAAAGCCCTCCCGGAGATCCGCGCGCATACCTTGTGCGCGGAACCGTGACGGCTTTGCGGGGAAAGGATGCGGCGGAAATTAAGGTTCGTGCGGAGGACGGAGCCTGCAATATGTGTTTCGCTGCCCGATGCAACAGCGGCGCGGAAAATAAAGAGGGGTGATGAAATGGGACTTACGAATTCATCTGTCGGGCGCAGTGCGTCGCAAGGCGGGTTTGAAGCAACGAATCTTCCCGTTATTGCGCTTGCGGGCAATCCGAACGTCGGCAAAAGCACCGTGTTCAATGCGCTTACGGGATTGAAACAACACACGGGGAATTGGGCGGGCAAAACAATAGAACTTTGCAGCGGCAAATGCAAAAAGGAGCCGTGGCAGCTTGTGGATCTTCCCGGCTGCTACTCGCTGAGCCCGCGTTCGCGGGAGGAAGCGGTTGCACGGGATTTTCTTAAAGAGCGGAAACCGAATGCGGCGGCGGTTATACTTGACGCAACCTGCCTTGAGCGGAGCCTTGCGCTTGCGCTTCAGATTATCGAAATCACGGAGAAGGTCGTCATATGCATAAACCTTATTGATGAAGCACGAAAATGCGGAATACATATTGACGCGGAGCGGCTTGAAATGCGGCTTGGCGTCCCGGTCGTGCTTTGTTCGGCGCGGAGCGGAGAGGGGCTTTGCGAATTGCTTGAAGCCGTGAAACGCGTGATGGCAAACCCGCCCGAAAATGTTTACCGCATTCAATACCCGAAAAGCGTAACGGAGTACCTGCAAAACAGCGGGAGAATGCCATTCGGCTGTTCGAATAAATCCGATAAAAACGAAGACGGTGAACAGGAAAACCCGCCGCCGGAGGCTGAGGTATCGCTTGAGGATGAGGTTTCAAAGAGCATTCTTGATGCCTGTCGTGAACTTTGCTGCGGAGTTGTGACGGTTGTGCCGCCGGAAAGCTGCGGGAGAGAGCGCCTGGGTCGAAAAAAATGCGCGGGCTGCATGAAATGCGGCTGCAAAGCCTGCAAACACTGCGGCGAATGCGGCGAGGTCGGCGATGTACGGCGGATGACACGGCGCATAGATAAAATACTGACGGGAGAATTTACCGCATTGCCGTTGATGCTGCTGATGCTTTTCGGCGTGTTTTATCTCACGATACGCGGGGCAAACTACCCTTCCGAACTGTTGTCGCGCGGGTTGTTTGCGCTTGAAGCTCTGCTGCGGAAGCTGTTCGACGCAATTCGAATGCCGAATATGATAACGGACGCGCTGCTTTCGGGCATGTATCGCACAACGGCATGGGTCGTGGCGGTCATGCTGCCGCCGATGGCGATTTTTTTCCCGCTTTTCACGCTGCTAGAGGATCTCGGAGTGCTTCCGCGGATTGCGTTTAACCTTGATAAGGGGTTTGCGCGCTGCAATGCCTGCGGCAAACAGGCTTTGACAATGTGCATGGGCTTCGGCTGCAATGCGGCGGGTGTTGTCGGGTGCAGAATCATTTCGGGGAAAAGGGAAAGGTTGATTGCGATCCTGACGAATTCGTTTGTGCCCTGCAACGGACGGTTTCCGATGCTTATCGCGTTGATTTCGCTTTTTCTTGCTGGCAACAGCGGCGGATCCGCAGCAGGTTCGCTCACGGCGGCGGGTGTGCTTGCGCTTGTTGTTGTTTTTTCGGCTGCGGCAACGCTTGCGGTGTCGTTCATCCTTTCGAAAACCCTGCTTCGCGGCGAAAGCTCCGCGTTTACGCTTGAACTGCCGCCTTACCGTGTGCCGCGAATAGGGCAGGTCATTGTGCGGAGCGTGCTGGACAGAACACTGCATGTTCTCGGGCGCGCGGCAGCCGTTGCGGCTCCGTGGGGACTTGCGGTGTATGCGCTTGCAAATATCAGCGCGGGCGGGGAAACGCTGCTTTCGTGGTTTTGCTCATGGCTTGATCCCGCGGCAAGGCTTATCGGGCTGGACGGGGTGATACTTGCGGCATTCATTTTGGGGCTGCCCGCAAATGAGCTTGTGATTCCGATAATGCTGATGGCATACACCTCAGGGAGCTGCCTTACGGAAATAAGCTCATATGCCGCCCTTTCGGAAGTGCTTTCGGGCAACGGGTGGACGGCGATGACGGCTGTTTCCGCCGTGCTGTTCACTTTGATGCACTCGCCGTGCAGCACAACACTGCTGACGATAAAGAAGGAAACGGGGAGTATCGGCTGGACTGCGGCGGCGGCGGTCATACCGACGGCGGCGGGAATCGGGCTGCTTGCGGTGCTGAACTGCATTTTCGGATGAGGATGCCTGCACGATTCGAAATGCTCCGAATGATAATTTTGTAAAAAAAGCCGAAAAACTGTTATTCCCGGAAAACTGTCTTTAAACGGTGCTTTCCGGGAAAACATTTTTAAGTGCGAAACGCCGAGGGGAGAATGTTTATTATATTCGGTATTTGAATTCTGCTGCGAAATAAGGTATAATGAATTCAAGAAGACTCCGATTGAAGGATGTTTCGGCAAAAAAACACCGTAAATTCAACTTTTTTACCGAAAGCGAATTGCCCGGAGCGTTCCCGAATGCAGCTGAAAAACATCGACGGTGCTTCGGAAGCTGTCTCTGCAAAAAACCGAAAGGAGCGCGCAAATGAAATGGGATAAAATCGCCGGTGTGCGGCGGGAATTGAAGAAGATGGCCAGGGAAGCGATGGGAAGGGAATACATTTTCAGCGTGACTTTTGCCTGCATGATGAACCTGATCCCGTGGATGGTTCACAAATTTCTGGGCAGCCATTGGGCGGTCGGCATCATTTCTTCAACGATACGCCGCTGCGGGTTTGCGGGGCTGTCGATTCCTCTGCTGTGCTTTTCGCTGCGGATAATTCTTCGAAACATGCTCATAGTGCTGCCGATAAGCATATTTGTTCAGCAGAATATGAGAGTGGGTGCACAGGACAGTCTGTATCAGATTTTTTGGGCCGAAGAGATAAGGCCGCTCGATTTTATCAGGTTCGGATTTCGGAGATATTGGCATAACTTCAGCGGAATGATGATGGTGAATATTCGCGTTTTTCTCTGGTCGCTGCTTTTCATCGTTCCCGGAATCATAAAGCATTACGAATATTGGCTCACGCCGTACCTGCTGGTGGAAAATCCCGAGCTCACGCCGAAGGACGCAATGGAGTTTTCCGCCCGTTTGACCAAAGGCTATAAATGGGATCTGTTTTTGTTCGATTTAAGCTTCTGGTACTGGCATCTTTTGGGGCTGTTGACTTTCGGCATTGCGCGGGTGCTGTTCGTGCAGCCGTATTATTACCTTGCAAAATCCGGTTGGCATATTTATCTTTTCAGAATGGCGGACGAGCTTTCGGATGCCGATATCAACGCATACAGGGCGCAAAATGCCGAACGGAACGGCAAACGGTAAACAACTCCGAATTTCGAATGCGGAATAAAGCATGAGAATGCGGACGGTGATAATGCCACCCGATTGTCCCGAGAATATCAGAGGACGGCCGGACTGTATATTTCATGTATGCGGCTTGACTGCAATGCATTGACATGATAAAATATTTAATCAGAACCGAATACTGCAATCAGCGAATGAGGGAGTAGTTTCACGGGACGCAGGTTCCGCGGCACGCATCAACAACACTGACGCAGCGCACGGAAGTGCAGCCGCGTTTGGTGCGGGCGTTACCCCGATGACGGGAATTTCAAAGGCTTCGGCTGACATGAATATTTCGTTTAACGTCACATAACAAGCAAGACTCATGCAGCACCGAAAGACCACAGGTTTGTTTTCGTGTGCGGCAGGGAGTCTGTTTTTTATGGATTTGCGTAACTCAAAGGTTTTTCGCTTTGCGGACGGTTGAACGCCGTATAAAAAAGGCAGAATAACAAAACAGGCGAACGGTGTGGAAAGGGAATTGAAACAAATAATGAGGTACTACTACGAAGACAAAGAGCGCGTTTTGCAGTCACTCGACTCGTGCGGGCAGGGGCTTTCCGATGCGGAAGCGGCAGCAAGGCTTGAACGGAACGGCAGAAACAAGCTGAAAGAAGCAAAGAAGGAATCCCTGCTTTCGCGTTTTTTCAATCAGCTCAAGGACCCGATGATAATAATTCTTATCGCGGCGGCAATTGTTTCCGGCGTTGTTTCGGTTGTTGAAAAGGAAAGTTTTTCGGACACGATAATAATTATTGCGGTCGTTTTGCTGAACGCTGTCCTCGGTGTTTATCAGGAGAGCAAAGCGGAAAAAGCGATCGAGGCATTGCAGGCGATGTCCTCGGCAACAAGCAGGGTTCTGCGCGGGGGCATGGTTCGCCTTGTCAAGAGCGAAGAACTTGTTGTCGGAGATATTGTGCTGCTTGAAGCGGGCGACGCGGTGCCGGCGGATGCGAGAGTTATCGAATGCGCAAGCCTGCAGGCGGAGGAAGCCGCATTGACGGGAGAAAGCGTTCCCGTCAACAAACAGGTTGAAACCATTGAGGATCTGACCGGCAAAGAATGTCCGCTCGGAGATCGCGTGAACATGGTCTATATGGGCTCAACCATCGTGTACGGCAGGGGCTATGCCGTTATCACCGCAACGGGCATGGATACCGAAATGGGCAAGATTGCCGACGCACTCACAAAAGCGGAGAGCGGACAAACGCCTCTACAGATTAAACTCGGCCAGCTCAGCCGAATTTTGACGTATATTGTCATCGGCATATGCATATTTATGTTCGGCTTCAGCCTTTTGACGGCAAAAAGCGGCATCACGCCCGAACTTGTTCTGAACACATTCATGGTTGCGGTCAGCCTTGCGGTTGCCGCAATTCCGGAAGGGCTTGCAACCGTTGTTACAATTTCGCTTTCGATCGGCGTTACGAAAATGAGCAGGCGCAATGCCGTCATAAGGAAGCTTACAGCCGTTGAAACTCTCGGCTGTGCGCAGGTTATTTGCTCCGACAAAACAGGCACGCTGACCCAGAACCGAATGACGGTTGTGCGCACCGCGGGCCGTGACGAAAAGCTGCTTGCAACGGCGATGTCGCTTTGTTCCGATGCGGAACCCGACGAAACGGAGAAAGCAGTCGGCGAACCGACGGAATGTGCGCTTGTGAATTTTGCAACCGCACTCGGACTGAAAAAACCTGCTTTGAAGGCGGAATACCCCCGCATTGCGGAAGCTCCGTTCGACAGCATGAGAAAGCTTATGACCACCGTTCACAACCATAACGGGGAAATAATCCAATTTACAAAGGGTGCGCCGGATGAATTGCTCAAACGCTGCACGGGTTATTTCGACGGCAGCAAAGTCGTGCCGATGACGGATGCGCTGCGCCGTGAAATACTTGCGGAGAACAAATCCATGGCGGATGATGCACTGCGTGCACTCGCTGCGGCAATGCGGACATGGGACGAAAAGCCCGCGATCACAACGCCGGAGTATCTCGAACAAAATCTTACATACATCGGAATTACCGGCATGATAGACCCGGTTCGCCCGGAAGCGATAGCGGCCGTCAAAGAATGCCGCGAGGCGGGGATCCGTCCCATCATGATAACCGGTGACCACCGTGATACGGCGGTTGCAATTGCAAAACAGCTCGGAATCATTTCCGATGCCTCCGAATCGCTGACGGGCGCGGAGCTGAACGAAATGTCCGATGATGAGCTTTACAATAATATTGACAAGTATTCGGTGTATGCCCGCGTGCAGCCCGAACACAAGGTGCGCATTGTCAAGGCATGGCAGCGGAGAGGCAAAGTTACCGCAATGACCGGCGACGGCGTGAACGATGCAGCTTCCATCAAAACAGCCGATATCGGCGTGGGCATGGGCATCACGGGCACGGATGTTACAAAAAATGTTGCCGATATGGTGCTTGCGGACGATAATTTTGCAACTATCGTTTCCGCCGTTGAAGAGGGCAGGCGCATTTACGACAACATCCGCAAGGCGATTCAGTTCCTGCTTGCTTCCAATGCGAGTGAGGTGCTGAGCATCTTTACGGCAACGCTCTTGGGCTTCACGATACTTGAACCCGTGCATCTGCTTTGGATAAACCTTATCACGGACTGCTTCCCTGCGCTTTCGCTTGCAATGGAACGTGAGGATGATGACATTATGCGGCGTCCTCCCCGCAATCCGAAAGAAGGCATATTCGCAAACGGCATGGGGTTTGAAGTTGCCTATCAGGGCGTTATGCTGGCTGCAATAACCGTTGCGGCATACTGCATCGGGCATTTCCGTGACCTCGGCACATGGAACGTTATCGGCAGCGCGGCAAGTCCGCACGGCATGACCATGGCGTTTTTAACGATGAATCTTGCGGAGATTTTCCACAGCTTCAACATGCGTACCCAACACGGCAGCATATTTGCCAAAAAGGGACAGAACATGTGGCTTTGGGGCTCGTTTGCGCTTGCGCTGCTGCTCACGAGTGCGGTTGTTTTCATCGATCCGATAGCGGAAGTATTCAGCCTTGCAACGGACTTCGGCTTTGATGAATTCGTTATCGCGTTCGCACTTGCATTGTCAACAATCGTAATTGTTGAGATCGTAAAGTGCTTCCAGCGCATGTATTATAAAAACAAAAGATAAACATAAATACAGAGCACACTCCGCATGACGGAGGTGCGCAGAACGAAGAGCCCGATCCGCACGGATGGGGCTCTTTCCAAAGGAAATAACAAATAAAAAAACAAAGGAAAGCCCGATCCGCACGGATGGGGCTCTTTCTAATTGACGGCATGAGCGGCACGGTACCTCCGCAGCTTCACGGTTCCCCTCCCCCTTTCAGGGGAGACAAACATTTTCGATTTTAAATTGCCAATTCCTAATTGCTAATTCCTAATTCCTAATTCCTAATTCCTAATTCCTAATTCCTAACCCCCCCCGCCCTCGTCAAAAAGGACCCGACCCTTTTTCGGATCGAGCCCTTCTGCCGAAAGTCATTTATTTATTTGGGAGAGCATCCGTTCGGCTTCAGCCGATACTCTCGGTGCGATAAATGAATTTTACACTCCCGTCCGTGCCTTCCGCAAGGCCGGAGAAAGATTTGTATTCTTTGGAAACATCCGCCGTTGCGCGGAGCCGCGCAGCAAGGGAGGATACATCGCCGTTCACGGCATCGATAAGCTTTTGGATACCTTTTTCGTTCAGCTCGTTCAGCCCATCGTTGAGCTGCATTGCGCCGTCGCGGAGCTGTGAAACGCCGTCGGAAAGAGCGGGAATGCCGTTCTTGAGTTCCAAAATGCCGTCGTAAAGCGAACCTGCACCGGTGCTGAGTGCGCCTGTGCCGTCACGGAGCTGAGCTGCGCCCGCTGCGAGATTATCCGCGCCCTGCTTTGCACTGCCGACGCCTGCGGTGTAGCTTTGCAGGCCGGTATAGAAAGCGTTATAGCTGTCCAGCTGCGCCTTAAGCTGCTCTATCGCGGGAGCATTGCCGCCGAGCTGCGCAATGACGGCATTCAGAACCTGCGCATAGTTTTCAATTGTCAGCGCGGGGATATCAAGCCCTGCGGCCGCAAGCTGTGCATTTGCATTGGCAAGCATCGAATTGAAAATCTGTTCCGCGCCGTTGTTAAGGCTTGCGCTGCCGGAATCGATTTGCGCAAGTCCTGCCGCAAGCGCATCCGCACCGCCGCAAAGACTTTCCGCGCCCTGAGCTGCGCTTTGCGCACCTGCCTTAAGCTGGGCTGCACCTTCGGCAAGTGCATCAATACCCGCTGCAAGTTCGTCCGATTTTTCAAGAAGGGTGCATAATCCGTCGTAAAGTGCCGACGATCCGTCAGTAAGTGCGGTCATCGAATCGGACAACTCGGTCATGGAAGATTTCAGACTATCAATATCATCGAATTTTGATGAATCAATGTTGTTGAAAAGTTCGTTTGCCGCAATCGTGACGGTGTTGGTGAGCTTGAAATTCTTTGCATCGGCAGTGATTTCGACATAATTCGGAATTTCGAGCTTTTCGCTGTCGATACCGAGATTCTCCTGAAGGCCGGGGAATGCAAGCCCTGCGGCAATTATCCTGTCGCCGTCGTTAACAAGCTTTCCGTTTGAAACTTCAACGTTTGAAAAAACATCTCCGTCAAGCAGAACGCCGGTCAGCATTGCAAAAGGAACGTGAATATCTTCCTTTTTGCCGTCGATTTCAACGGTTTCGGAACATTTGTTTATGTAGTCGAAACGAATTTTTACCCTGCCGCTTTTGCCCGCAAGCTCTTCCGCCGAAACGGGAACGCCGTCCAGGCTGAAGGAAACGCTGACAGAAACGGGGAGTTCACTGTCGGTTGTGCCTTGACAATAGATATCATTGCCCTTTGCATCCCACACGCGCAGTCCCGCTTCGTTCACGGTATAGGTTTCATCGCCTTTAACGTTTTCGACGCTGCCGAGAGTTGAACTGTCGGTAAGAGTGTCGCTTCCGAGCGGGTTATGAATCCAATCGCTGACGATGATTTTATGAACTTCACCGGAGGCGGAAGCAAAAACGTAAACGGTTTCGGTCTTGCTGTTCTGTTCGTATGCGTCCGAAAGAGGGCTGCCGGTTGAGGCGGACGGGGCGGTTGCGGCGAGCATGTCTGAATTGAGGCTGTTCAAGCCGGCAGTGCCGTTCGATGCGGCGGCAGTGCCGAAGTTTTTTTCGTTCGGAACGGCAGCGTGAGCCGCAATTCCGATGCTGCCTGCAAGCAGGAGCGTACAAAGCGTGATGCAAAGCGGTTTTTTAATATTCCTTTTCATTGTATTAATTCTCCGAAAAATTTAATTTGATATTTGCCGTGCAGCCGGACCTTCCGGAAATCGGTGCCCGACTTTGCGGGAGAGTTCTCCGGAAAGGTTCCGGGTGCGGACAGCGTTCGGCACTCGGCCGGTGTTATCGCGGCATTCAGTCGCCGCCGTGTTTCTTAAGTTTGCGCATTCCGAGAGTTGTTGCAATAACGATCCTGTCGCAGAGCATCAGCAATGCGGGAAGGATGAAGATTACGCATACAACGCTGACAACCGCGCCCCTTGCCATGAGCATGCACATGGAGCTTATGATGTCGATATCCGAATAAATTGCAACGCCGAAAGTTGCGGCGAACAATCCCGTGCCGGATACGATTATCGACGGGACGGAGGCGGCGAGTGCCGCGGATACCGCTTCACGCTTGCCGCAGCCGTTCAGCCGCTCGGCTTTGTAGCGTGTTGTCATGAGTATTGCATAGTCGACCGTTGCGCCGAGCTGAATCGTGCTGATGCATATCGGTGCGATGAACGGCAGGGACTGGCCGAGATAATGCGGAAGACCGAGATTGATGAAGATCGCAAGCTCAATGACCGCAATGAGAATGAACGGCAGAGAGAGGCTCTTTTCGACAACGGCAATGATGATGAATATCGCAATTATCGATACGGCGTTCACAACTTCAAAATCGTGTCCCGTTGTTTCGATCATATCCTTCATGCAGGGGGCTTCGCCGATAAGCATTGCGGAACTGTCATAGCGTTTGATGACAGAATTCAGGCTGTCTATCTGATCGTTGACTTCGTCGCCCGCAACCTTATACTCCGAGTTGATGAGAAGAAGCTCCCAACGGTCGCTCTTTAAAATGCTTCGGATGCTGTCCGGCAGGATCTCTTCGGGAACGGCGGACCCGATGACGGATTCAAGCCCGAGTGCGTATTTAACGCCCTTGACCTGCTCGATTTCGTTCAGCATGCTGCGCACGGAGCTTGCGGGCAGCTTGGCGTCAACAAGCACCATGTGCGTTGAAGCAATGCCGAACTCCTCCGAAAGTTTTGAATTTGCGATAACATATTCCATATCTTCCGGCAGGCACTGACCCATGTCGTAATAAACTTCGTCATTTGTTTTGCTGTAGCCGTAATATGCAGGCGGAATCAGCAGCGCAAAGATAACGAGGAACACCGGGAAGATGCGCACAACGCCTTTGGCGAAACCCTTCATGTCGGGAATCAGGGATTTGTGCATCAGCTTTTGCAGCGGCCTGTCAAGCAAAAGTATCATTGCGGGCAAAACCGTCACGCAGCCGATAACGCCGAGGACAACGCCCTTTGCCATGACAATGCCGAGATCCTTTCCGAGAGTGAAGGACATGAAGCAGAGCGCGATGAATCCTGCAACGGTCGTTACGGAACTTCCGATAACGCTTGTCAGTGTTGCATGAATTGCTGCCGCCATGGCGTCCTTCGGATCGGAATGCAGCTGCCGCTGCTCGTTGTAGCTGTGCCAGAGGAAGATGGAGTAGTCCATCGTGACCGCAAGCTGAAGCACGGCGGAAAGAGCCTTTGTGATGTACGAAATTTCGCCGAAGAAGTAGTTTGTGCCCATGTTCAGCAGGATCATCATGCCGATTGAGGCAAGGAACACAAACGGTATCAGCCAGTTGTCAAGGAAGATAACCATTGCCGCACATGCGAGCAAAACAGCAATTCCGACATATACAGGTTCTTCTTCTTCGCAAAGATCCTTAAGGTCGGTGACAAGCGCGGACATGCCGGAAACGAAGCATTGGCTGCCGCACACGGAACGTATCTGCCTTATCGCGTCCATGGTGACATCCGCGGAAGTTGCGCTGTCCAAAAACACTGCAACAAGGGTTGAATCACCGTTGTTGAACTCGTTATATATACTGTCCGGCAGCAGCTCTTTGGGAATCGTTATATCCGCAAGAGAGGAATACCAAAGCACGGTTTCAACATGTTCAACCTGTTTGATTCGTTCGCAAAGACTGTCAACATCGCGGTCGGACATTCCGTCAACAACAATGAACGAGAACGCACCTTTGCCGAAATCCTCCATCAGATCATTCTGCCCGATGACGGTATCCATATCTTCGGGGAGATAATCGAGCATATCATAGTTTATCCTTGTTTTTGCCATGCCGACAGCGGAAGGGATCATCAGCAGCAGCGCAAGAATGAGTATCGGTACGCGGTATTTAACAACCGCTTTTGAGAATCGCATCTTTTTTCCTTCTTTCGTCTTAACTGTTATATGACGCTGCGCATCGGCGTCATTTATTCGTGAAATTCAACATCGATAACATCCGGAACCTGATTGCGGACGATTTTTACGGCGGTCAGTGCCGTGCTGAAATTCAGAATTCCTTCGGAGAGCAGCGATATGCCGAACATTACCATCAATGCCCTTGTGCCTTGGCCGGGACGGAACATCAGAATGCCGCCGAGGATTGAGGTCAGCACCGCAAGCGCAAGGATAAGGAACCATTTGGACAGCCCGAAACGCTTTGCATCCAGTGCGATTTGAATCTTGAACAATCCGTCTGTCAGAATGAAGAACCCGAGAACAACGCACACAACTGTCATAAGGCTGCTCGGATTGCAGAGCATGACAACGCCGAGCAATATCAGCAATATGCCGGACGTCAGGTCATATTGAAACGCCAGACGATACAAATCTTTTGAAAAGTAGCCGGCAAGCCGCACGATGCCGAACGCAACCAGCATTGCACCGCAGAGAATGCCTACGAGTTGTACGGAAAAACCGGGAACGATGATAAGCAGCAGGCCCATCAGGCACAGAGCCGCAGAAAGGGCGATATACAAGCCCTTTGCTGCACGCAGCGGCTTTGTTGAACGCAGTTTCATAAATTTTGCCTTCTTTCCGCCTTCCGAACGGCTGCCGCCGCGGGAAAGCTTTTGTTTATGACTGAATTCTACCCCGGCGCACGAAAAAAATAAACGGTCAGCCGCAATGCAGTTGACGGAAAAGCGGACGAACGGCGAAAAGTGAACGTTTTTTGGGCAGAAAAGGCCGACTGCACAAACCGGGCGGAATGCGGCGGGGGAAACGGGTGAAAGGGGGAAAACCGTGAAAGCGGATAAAGAGGAACGGGGATACGGCTCCGAAACCGATTCTTTAAACGTTGAAAAGGGAAGAAAGCAGCGGGAATAAAACAAAAAAGCCTCCGACAGGGAGGCGGGGAAGCGGAAGATTTTGCATGTTTAAATTTGCGGTCGGCTGCCGATGAGCAGGTGATTATTCGCAGGCGAATTATTCGCCTGCAATCGAAGGGAGTTCCTTGCAGAATTCGGCAAAGCGGAGCAGCTCCGTTATTGCGTTTTCGTTCATGCCGTTGTTCATCCAGTCGATGATAAGTCCGAAGAGCTCACATTTGATGAAACGCTGCATAACGGCAGCGTTCGGACGGGAGGAGCCGCTTTCGGGATAGCTTTTTGTTATATATGCGGAAACCGTTTTGTCACACAGCCGAAGCAGCTCGCGGTCAAGCAGGTCGCGGTTAACGGAGTTGAAGATGTTGTAGGCCGCGCGTTTGTTGCTGAGCGCGAACTCAAATGCGGCGCGGAAACATTCTTCAAGGGAATCCGGCTGCGGATATTTCTGAATGATCGCCGCTGACTGCTCGGAAACAATTTCTTCAAGCAGAGCGGGAATATCCTGAAAATGATAGTAAAAGGAGTTGCGGTTGATCCCGCAGTCTTCAACAATATCGCGGACGCTGATTTTGCTCAGCGGCTTTTCGTTCAAAAGCTTAATAAAGGAGCGTTTGATTTCCCGCTCGGTAAAATTCGCCATTGGAGACCCTCTGAAATACTGAAATATTAATTTAATCGGCGGTTTCGGTTTTTGCGCTTTGAACCCTTATTGTCTGCGCCGCGAGCCGAACGGCCGTGGTTCGATTTTAGCATACACCGCCGTTCGGTGCAATACCGTATTAATGACACAAAATTACAGTATTGACGAAAACCGGGCGGGAATCGCTCCGCCGCGAAACCGTTCGGAGGTGCAGCAAACGAACTTTTTTTGAAAAAAGACGAAAAAATGTTGTGCATATAATATCAAAAAAGAAAGATATATTCCTGAAAAATTAAGCCGATAAAGGTTTTTTTGAAAAAAGCAGGAATAAAAAAAGTTTTAGAAAAACACTTGCGATAAGGCGGTTAAGATGATATAATAAATGCGTCAGACTAAAGTGCACGGGCATATACTACCCCGAATCACGGGGTTCTTAATTGCGGCGCACGTATCTGCATCATTTAATTCGGTTTTTGCGCCTTGTGCGTGAAAATAAAAAAATTTAGGAAGGACGACATCCGATGAAAAACCTAAAAAGAGTACTGTGTGCTCTTCTCGCACTCGTCATGGTTCTCGGCTTTGTAGGCTGCAAGAACAACGGCGATGACAAGACCACACCCGCACCCAACAACACCAACAAGCCGGCAGAGTCCGAGGTTCCCGCAACCACGGTTCCCACCACTGAGCTCCCCACCGGCGACTACAATGCAATGTCTGCTGCTATCTATGATGCACAGCTCGGCGCATTCAACACCCTTTACCAGGCTGCAAAAGAAGAGACGAACGTTTCCAAGCGTTATGCTCTTATGGCACAGGCTGAGGCAAAGCTTCTTGAAGCTGCTGTTCTCATCCCCGGCACCACCAACGGCGGCAACTACGGTCTGAGCCGTGTTGCAAAGCGTTCCGCTTCCACCGTTCTCTGGGGCAATGACTCCGACCGTTTCCACAATGTTCTCGTCACCACCGAGCTCATTACCGCAGAGGATCAGACTCACCTCAAGGCAATGTGGAATGAGGTTCGCGGAACCGGCACCTACACCCAGAAGGCAATCGATTACCTGACCGAAAAGGGCTACACCCTTAAGAACACCTACAACATGGGTTACGCCAGCGACCCCAAGACCTGGGACGCTCTCGCAACCTCCCGTTCCGCAGACTCCGAAGCTATCGTTAACACCTACGACGGTCTCGTAGAATACGATAACGAGAACGAAATCAAGCCCGCTCTCGCAGAGTCCTGGGAAGTTTCCGAAGACGGCCTCACCTACACCTTCCACATCCGTCAGGGTGCAAAGTGGGTTGACGCACAGGGCCGTGAAGTTGCAGACGTTAAGGCAGACGACTTTGTTGCAGGTATGCAGCATATGCTCGATGCAGGCGGCGGTCTCGAATACCTCGTTGAAAACATCATCGTTAACGCTCTCGAATACAACACCGGCGACGTTACCGATTTTGCAGAAGTAGGCGTTAAAGCAACCGACGACAACACCGTTGTTTACACCCTCTGCCAGCCCACCAGCTACTTCATCACCATGCTTGGCTACAACGTATTCGCTCCCATGAGCCGTACCTACTTTGAGTCCAAGGGCGGCGTATTCGGCAAGGACGACTACAAGACCGCTGTTGACGCAGGCACCATGAAGTACGGTCAGACTGTTAACGACATCGCTTACTGCGGTCCTTACACCGTAACCAACCACACCGCAGAAAACACCATCGTTTTCCAGGCGAACCCCACCTACTGGAACAAGGACAACATCACCATCAAGACCCTCACCTGGAAGTTCAACGACGGTAAGGATCCCACCAAGGCATACGAAGACACTAAAGCAGGCACTCTTGACGGCTGCGGTCTCTCTTCCGCTTCCCTCGAAGCCTGCAAGGCAGACGGCAACTTCGAAAAGTACTGCACCGTTTCCGATACCGATGCTACTTCCTTCGTTCTGTTCCTCAACCTTAACCGTAATGCGTATGCAAACTTCAACGACGAGACCAAGGCTGTTTCCACTATGACCGACGATCAGAAGAAGAGGACCGACGTTGCAATGCTCAACGTTCACTTCCGTCGTGCAATCGGCATGGGTCTTGACATCGCTACCTACAACGGACAGGTTGTCGGCGAAGAGCTCAAGCTCAACTCCGTACGTAACTCCTACACCCCCGGTAGCTTCGTCGCTCTTGAAGAAGATGTAACCGTCGAAATCAACGGCGAATCCAAGACCTTTGCAAAGGGCACCTACTACGGTGAGATCGTGCAGGCTCAGATCGACGCTGACGGCGTTAAGATCAAGGTATGGGATGCAGAAAACCAGACCAGCGATGGTTTCGCAGGTTGGCACAATCCTGCTAACGCTTACGAAGAGCTTCAGCAGGCAATCACCGAGCTCAAAGAATTCGGCGTTGAGATCTCCAAGGATAACCCCATCGTTATGGACCTGCCCTACTATTCCGGCAACGACATCTACTCCAACCGCGCTCAGACCCTCAAGCAGTCTGTTGAAGAAGCTCTCCAGGGCTGCGTTGTTGTCAACCTCGTTTCCTGTGCAGATGCTCAGGAGTGGTACTATGCAGGTTACTACACCGAAACCGGTAAGGATGCTAACTACACCCTGTACGACGTATCCGGTTGGGGTCCTGACTACGGTGATCCCGCAACCTACCTCGACACCATGCTCGGTGACGGCGCAGGTTACATGGCTAGGTGCCTCGGTCTCTTCTAATACCGCATTCGCACAATAACTTAGCTTTATAGAACACTAACGGACAATGGGGGAAGACCTCGTATCTTCCCCCGTTGTAATCTTTATAAGGAGTAGGGGCTGAATATGACGAAATATCTATTAAAGCGATTGCTGACCGGTGTGCTTTCGGCATGTGCTGCAACGATAATCGTTATGATCATGATTTTCTCTTTGCTTGATCGTAACCTTGTTTTTGCAAAGGACTCCGTGTACAGTCATCAGACAAATAATGCTCGAGAAGCCTATAAGTACCGCAAATGGAGAGAATACGGCTATCTTGATTATGTTACCTATGCTGACTATGTAAACAGCTTGGTAAGAAACGGCGAGGTTGGTGAAGAAACCGCAAAGACCGCCGTTAAACTCGGCAGGACTGCCGAAAAAGATTCTGAAGAAGCTCAAGCTTACATCAAAAAATTCACCGAATACTATGAGGGTAAAGGCTATAAAGTCGTGCGACTTGATGCCGTTCTTAAACCCAGCGGACGCGGTCTTGCCGAGGGCGGTTCACCTCAGCTTTTTGCGCATCGTGACATCCCCCTCATTTCTCGCGTGCTTAAATACTTCGGGAGCATTTTCACTATTGATAATATCCACAAGGCAAGCGGCGTTGCCGATGCCGATCGCGGATTGACATTCACTTTCTATGATCCCGTCTATAACCCCGTCGGTTCCGAAAAGAAAGTTTTCTCCCCGGCTATCATGGGCAACGGTACAACTCACAAGTACCTGCTCTACTTCAACAACAAATTCCCTTATGTTCATCAGAACCTTCTGACCATTTCCCTCGGTACTTCCTTTGCTGTTAACCAGGGCGTCGATGTGTTCACAACGATGACCAAATCCCAGGGTTCATTCGTTAAGAAACCGATAACTTTCCCCACCGGTTTCGTTGAGGAAAGTGCGGACGATCTTCACACAGCGACTTATGTTGCAGGTTCGAAGGATGCTTCCCCTGTTACCGCAGCGCGTTTCACCGATGACTACACAAACGTTCAGACTGTCAACAAGACTTATTCCAAGGTTGGCTTCTCGTTCATCCTCGGTATTCTGTCCAGTCTTCTTGCATACCTCATCGGTATTCCCGCAGGCATCTCCATGGCACGCAAAAAAGACAAGCTGGGCGACAAGATCGGCACGATTTATATCGTTTTCAGTCTCGCCGTTCCCTCCCTTGCGTACATCTTCATGGTTAAGGCTCTCGGCCGACTCATCGGTATGCCCACAACCTTCGACCTTGATAAAGGTACATGGCTGATGTATGTTTTGCCCATTATCTCCCTCGCACTTCCCTCCATCGGTAACCTGATGAAGTGGCTGCGCCGCTACATGATCGACCAGATGAACTCCGACTACGTCAAGTTCGCTCGTTCAGGCGGTCTTTCCGAGAGTGAGATTTTCAGCAAGCATATCTTCAAGAATGCTGCAATCCCCATCATTCACGGTATCCCGGGCACGGTTCTGTTCGCACTTGTCGGCGCGATCATCACCGAACGCGTTTATGTTGTTCCCGGTGCAGGTGGCCTGCTCACCACGGCTATCAGCATGTACGATAACAATGTTATTGTCGGTTTGACTCTGTTCTACGCGCTGCTGTCGGTTGTTGCTATCATTCTGGGCGACCTCCTCATGACGCTCGTTGACCCGAGAATCTCCTTCGTACAGAAAGCGAGGTAATAGAAATGGCTTCTGAATTGGTAAATGTCAGCGATCTCGGTATGAAAGAGGAAGAGTTGTTTTCCCGCTGCGACAGCAACATCGACTCCGAAAAGATTACCGCGCCGCGTTACTCCTATTGGCATTCGGTTTTCCGTGTGTTCTTCAAGAAAAAGATAAACATCGTTGTTCTTGCCATTCTGGCGTTCATCATTATCTTTTCCTACATTTATCCGATTTTCTCCGGATATGATGCATACGCAAACCTGCTCGACTCAACCGCAAAGCATTTGAGTCCCGCAAAGGCGATCGACAAATGGGGCTTCAGCCTGCATACCATTCTCGGTACCGGCGGTGCCGGCCAGTCCACTTTCGATGCGATTTGGCACGGTGCGGAGATTTCCCTCTCCCTTGCATTTGTCTGCGCACTTATCAACATGACTATCGGCGTCACCGTCGGCGCACTTTGGGGCTTCTCCAAAAAAGTCGATGCCGTCATGATGGTTATCTACAACATTGTCGGCAATGTTCCGTACATTTTGCTGATTTCCGTTCTTGTTATGTTGTTCACCGCGAGCTTCTGGTCCATGGTTTTCGCAATGACGATCACAGGCTGGATAAGTATCGCGTACTTCATCAGAACGCAGGTTGTCATCATCCGCGACCGCGAATATAACCTTGCATCGAAGTGCCTCGGTACTTCCACCGTTCGCATTGCAATGAAAAACATCCTCCCGTTCATGACCTCCGTTATCGTTACCGTTGCGGCAACCGAGATTCCTTCTTACATCTCTTACGAAGTCTTCCTGTCCTACCTCGGCATGGGTCTTTCCGAGATGTCCCTTGGTAAGCTGATCGAAGCTGCACAGAGCGCAATGGTTACCCCCGGTTGGGAAATCGAATTCTGGAGCCCCGTTCTGTTGGCATCCATTATCACGATTATCCTGTATGTTGTCGGTCAGAACCTGGGCGATGCATCCGACCCGAGAACGCACAGATAAGAGGACACCGCTATGGAAGAAAAGAAAGTATTGTTATCCGTTAAGGATCTTGAAGTCGAATTCCGCGTTCGCGGCAGAATTCTGACAGCTATTCGCGGCATCTCTCTGGATATTTACGAAAACGAATCGATCGCAATCGTCGGCGAATCCGCTGCGGGTAAATCCGTATTCACGAAAACCTTCGCAGGTATGCTCGATGATAACGGCTATGTCAGCAACGGTTCCATCGTTTTCAATGATCCCGAACTTGCCGAAACAACAGTTCCCAACACCCCCGAGGTTAAGGCGCGCATTAAGTCCATTCATGCAAAGCTGAATGCAGCATCCCGCTATGAAAACGGTGCCGCAATCTACCGCCGCATCAATGAGCTTAAGCAGGACAGGATCCGCAGGTCCACCCTCAGCGAGGCAGAGGCTGAACAGCTCGATACCCGCATTGAGGATCTGAGATTCCGCAGAGCCGAGACTTATAACCTCAAGCTCACAATTGACCCGTCCAAGGAGAAAGATCGCCTTAAGGAGCTTTCTCACAGCATCAAAAAAATGGACGAGGAACTTAAGCAGCTTGAAGATGAGCGCAAAAAGACCATTGCCGCACATAAGCAGGCAATGCAAAACGACGCTGCGTACAACACCCGGTTCAAGACCGAAATGGCTCAGCTTACCGCTCAGTACAGAGAGGCATGTGCTCAGCCCGTTTCCGCAGACAAAATTGCGCGCAACGAGATTATCGCAAAAGAAATTTATCTGTCCGTCGGCAGATACAATGTTGCAAAACGTATCAAGGCGATTAACGACCTTGTAAAGGTTGTTCGCAACGCAATGAAAAACGGTCTCGACCTTAACGATGACGCAACAAGAACCGATGTATTCGATGATGTCGCTTTCCGCGTCAGGTTCCTTGACGAGAACGAAGAACGCATCCACGGTACCTGCGTTATCAACCTTGCAAAGCTTAAATATGCAAAGGACTGGACCCGTATCCGCGGCAGAAGAATCGCAACCGTTTTCCAGGATCCTATGACATCGCTCAACCCGATCATCACCATCGGCAAGCAGATTTCCTCCATCATTATGAAGCATCAGGACTGCTCCGAGGTTGAAGCACGTGCGCGTGCAATCGAGATGATGCGTAAGGTCGGCATCCCCAATGCTGAAAACCGTTACGACGATTATCCCTTCCAGTACTCCGGCGGTATGCGTCAGCGTATTGTTATCGCAATTGCGCTTTCCTGCCAGCCGAAGATCCTCATCTGCGACGAGCCCACCACTGCGCTTGACGTTACCATTCAGGCACAGATTCTCAAGCTCATCAAAGATTTGCAGAAAGAATTCAATTACACGATCGTTTTCATCACGCATGACCTCGGTGTTGTTGCAAATGTTGCCGACCGCGTTGCAGTTCTTTATGCAGGACAGATTGTTGAAGTCGGCACGACCGAAGAGGTCTTCTATGACCCGCGTCATCCGTACACATGGGCACTGCTCTCCTCATTGCCGCAGCTTGCACAGCGCGACACCGAGCTGTTCTCAATCACCGGTACGCCGCCTTCTCTCTACAATAAGATTGCGGGCGATCCCTTCGCACCGAGAAATCCTTATTGTTTGAAAATCGATGTCGTCAAAGCTCCGCCGATGTTCAAGATCACGGAAACTCACTATGCAAAGACTTGGCTGCTTGATCCCAGAGCGCCCAAGATCGACAAGCCTGCCGCGATCGACAACATCCACGACAAGATGATTAAAGCGTTCAATATTTAATGGGAGGGTAGAACTGTGGAACATAAAGAAAAAATTACCGCAAAAGAGGGTAGGGTTGCCCATCTGCCCGAAAAAGCTCCTGTTGATGCAAGCGGCAAGGAAGTTCTCCTTTCGTTGAAAAATGTTGACATCACCTTCGGCAAAGGCGACAATGCCGTGCGTGCAGTCAAAAACGCTTCTTTCGACATTTACAAGGGTGAAACGTTCTCTCTCGTCGGCGAGTCCGGTTCCGGTAAAACCACGATCGGCCGTGCCGTAATTCGTGTCAACCCCTGCGCCGCCGGTGAAATTTATTACAAGGGCGTTCGCATCTCCGGCAAGATTCCCCATTCACTGGACCGCGAAGTTATCCGCAACATCCAGATGGTTTTCCAGGATCCCGCTGCATCTCAGAACGAGCGCGCAACCGTTGACTACATTATCTCCGAAGGCCTCTATAACTTCCACCTCTTTGAAAATGAGGCGGATCGCGTGAGGAAAGTCGAGAATATCATTCAGGAAGTCGGTTTGCTCCCCGAGCATTTGACCCGCTATCCGCATGAGTTCTCCGGCGGACAGCGTCAGAGAATCGGTCTTGCAAGGGCAATGGTCATGGATCCCGAGCTTGTTGTTGCAGACGAACCTATCTCCGCACTGGACGTTTCCATCCGTGCACAGGTTCTGAACCTGCTCAAAAAGTTCCAGCGTGAGCGCGGAACGACCTATCTGTTCATCGCTCATGACCTTTCGATCGTTCGCTTTATCTCCGATCGTATCGGCGTTATCTACAAAGGCGACATCGTTGAAGTTGCAACCGCAGAAGAACTGTTTGACTTCCCGATGCATCCCTACACCCGCTCTCTGATTTCCGCGATCCCGATTCCGGATCCGAATCTTGAGAAGCATAAAGTGCTGTTCAGCTATGATCCTTCACAGCATGATTACAGCGAGGATAAGCCCGAGCTTACCGATATCGGCCATGGCCACTTCGTTTTCGGCAACAAGAAAGAAATCGAAGAGTATAAGCGTATCCGTGAGGAGGGAACTCCCCTCAAGAGCGTTACCATTGCCGGCGTTAATGCTCCTGCGGATGCAAAAACTGTCGAAAAGCAGCTTGAAGAGAAAAAAATCGAGGGTTCAATCCTTGATACACCGCTGCACGATACCGGCAGCTTCTGGCTTGCGTTCCTTTCCTTCTTCCTTGCCATCCCCGGCTTGATTGCGGGTGCGATTTTCAAAAAGCACAACTATATCCGCAATTACAAGAAGTGCAAGAAGGGCGCGATTGCCGGCCTTATCACAACGGCAGCAATTATTGTCCTGTTCGGACTTATGCTGATAATTTCTATCCTGTAATCGGACTTTAAAAAAGGACGGCGGACTGAATTCAGTATGAGGCGAACAGCAAAAGAAAAAAGTCTTCCGAGGCCAAAGCCGGTACAACGCATTGAAGTGTCGGACAAACATACCGCGTTGCGAATTGTGTGTTTCGTGATTTGCATCCTGTTTGCGGTTGTTGCGATGTCATATGCGGTGTACCGGCTTGTTACAAAGCCGAGCGGATGGACAACGATCAAAGCGGCTGTTACTGGTGAGGATAACTGCACCGATGAACTGCTGCTTCAGTATGATATTGGCCTGCGCGACGATATTTCCACAACGACTGAATATAAACAATTGGCGGAAATGTATTCAAATTTGTGCAGCGAGGCCTACCGCATATTTCAATCAGACGAGGAATATTTCGGCGCGGATGATGCACCGGCAGCAAACCTCGCTTATTTGAATAAACACCCGAACGAGGTTGTGACGGTTGATTCCGCGTTGTATTCGGCATTTGAGCTGATTCGAGATAACGGCAGCAGATATCCGTATCTTGCGCCCGTTTATACGGAATACAAAGGGCTCTTCTCCTGCGAAAACGACAGTGAGGCCGAGGAATTTGACCCGATGCTTAATTCGGAAGTACGCGGGTTTGTTGATGAAACGCTGGCGTATGTAAATAATCCCGATGCAATCGACATTGAGCTCCTGGGTGAGAATAAACTTCGACTCAATGTTTCGGACGAATACGCCGACTTTGCATCCCAAAACGATATCGTAGAATATCTGGATTTCTTCTGGCTGAAAAATGCATTTATCGTTGATTACATTGCAGAACATTTGGCCGAAAACAGCTATATTCACGGAACAATAACGACGTATGACGGTTATACGCGGCATCTCGGCGGAGCGGGCATGGCCCTGTCAATGAATTTTTATGACGAGGCCGACGGACGCGGAATCCCTGCGGCGCAGATGGATTTTAAGACGGCGCGCAATGCTGTTTATTTCAGGAATTATGAAAATTCCGATATGGACACAATGCATTTTTACACCTATTCGAACGGTGAAGTCCGCAATCCGTTTGTTGATCCTAAGGACGGACTTTGTAAGGCGTCAAAAAGTGATCTGCTGATGTATTCGGACGAACTCGGTTGTGCGGAAATTGCGCTTGCGGCCTACGGATTGTATTCGTCGGATTCTTTTGACACCGAAGCGGTGCTTTCGACTGCAAAGCGCGGAGTGAATGCCGTTTACTGCGAGGGAACCGAGGTTTGCTTTACGGAGGCTGAGGCAACTCTTTCGCATTTGTACCAAAACGACGGACTCAGCTATTCAGCGAAACATGTTTCCTGATGGAATTCTAATCGGATTTCAACTGCAATACGAAATATACGGATTATCAAGGCTTGCCGCAAGGCAGGCCTTTTGATTATTGCCTGAAAGGAAACGGAGGAGATGAACGGGAAATGAAAAAAGCGCAGCGAACTGAATTCACTGCGCTGGTGACCGGTAGGGGAGTCGAACCCCTGCTGCCGCCGTGAGAGGGCGGTGTCCTAGGCCACTAGACGAACCGGCCAAACTTGATTGCGTTGCTTATTATACCAAAGCAATCAAGAAAATGCAACCCCGAAGAAGCTTGAAATGAAGATATATTTGACAAGCCAAATAAAACACGGATTGAAAATTTCAGGCATGAAGCAGCCGTCGGAAAGTATTTCCCGGGAAATAACATCCGAATCAGCGTTAGGAATATTTCCCGGGAAATTAGCTGCAGCGGGAGAAAGCGGACTTTTATCAGTCGAGCTCAAGATAAATATGCAAGTTCCGACTTAAAGCTCAATATGCTTTTTCACTGTTCAAATGCGGCAATTTATGGTATAATCAAGTCAAATACCGGTAAAAAACGCAGCTGAGATAAAAATATGCGGATCCGGCCGCCGCTCACTGCTGCAGTTTTTGTCCGGCATGTTTCCGAAGGCGTAAGAATTTGACTCGGCTGCGCTTTAACTGCGGGAAATTCCCTCAGACGGAAAAATCATTATACAAAGGAAGGTATGTTAATGGGAAACATCATTTCCGTGCTGTACATCCTTGCGTTTGCAGGCTGCGGCATACTCACTGCACGTCCGATTTTTGCATCGGATCGCCCGCTGAAGAGGATTCTGTTCGGATTAACTTTCGGACTTGTAATGCTTCTTTGGCTTCCGGTGTTGTTTGCGTTTATTCTCGATTTTACACTTGCTGCGCAGATTCTTGCGCTTGCCGCAGCGGTGTTCATTGCGGGCGTATCAACATTCTTTGCCGTTAAAAAGCAAAAAAACGGCAAAATCAAGTATAAAGCCGCTTCAAAGCGCGACCTTGTTCCGCTGCTGGTCACGATAGTGCCGTTGGTTGCAGTCGGCTGGATACTTCATGCGAATCACACGATAACAAATGCATCGGACGGTTCGCTGCACGTCGGGCAATGCACTTTCGGCGATTTGTGTATGCATTTAAGCTTTATCACAAGCATCAGTGTGCAAAAAACGTTCCCGCCGAATTATTCGCTTCTGCCGGGAACCCCGTTGGGCTATCCTTTCCTGTGTGACAGCGTCAGTTCGACTTTTTATACACTCGGAGCGTCGCTTCGAATTGCGGCAATGCTTCCCGCACTGTACGCTTTTCTTGTTGTTGTGCTGGGTGTGTATTGTTTCTTTGATGAATGGTTCAAAAACACACGCGTCTCCGTGCTTGCGACATATCTTTTCTTTATCGGCGGAGGCTTAGGGTTCGCTTACCTTTTCAACAACAAACAGCTGCTTGCGGGCGAGGGCATAAACCGTTGGCAGGAAATGCTTGAAGGTTTTTACAAAACACCCACCAATCTGCCTGCCGAGGGACTTCGCTGGGTCAATTCAATTGCTGATATGCTTATTCCGCAGCGTGCAACTTTGTTTGGCTGGGCGCTGCTTTTCCCCGCACTTCAGCTTTTGCACAGGGCGGTCATGCAGCGCGAATACAAATGCATAGTTCCGCTCGGTATCATTGCGGGATGCATGCCGCTTGTTCATACGCACAGTTTTCTTGCGATCGGAATTATTTCCGCGTTCCTTTTCGTTGCCGCTCTCGGAAAAATGCTGATGAGCGGTGTTTCCGAAAAACACGAAAAGCTTGCTGTCCGCAATCTCGGACTGTTCGTTTGCTCGGCAATTGTCGGTGCATTGCGAATGTTAAATATTCGTGTTGTTACCGAAGGGTTGGATGACAGGTTCACGATCATTGCGGGCACGCTGACTGTTGTTGTTTCCGTTGTTATGCTGGCCCTTGCTATGCCCAAAAAGAACGCCAAAGGTGAGCGGAAGGGATCCGATGACGGCCTTGAAACCGAGCTTGCGACGGAGCTTATGCCAATGTCCAAAGTCACCGAACGCAAATACATATCAGCAGTCGGAATTGCATCGGCGGTTGGTCTTGCGATTTCATCAATGCTGCAGGAAAAAGCATCCGCGCTCGGTTTCGTGTTGCCGGTGTTTATGATTGCAGCAACGGTTCTGCTCATTGTTTACAACGGCAGAAAGGCAGGAAGGAAGCCTGCTTCCGATGAGGTGAAGCATGTGCGTTGGTTTGCTCTGTTCGGCGTGATTGCGGTCGTGCTTGCCGCACCGCAGCTTTTCGGATTCACGTTTAAACAGTCCGTGAACAACGACTCGTTCCTGCGTTGGGGATTTAATTGGTGCAATGTCAGTGACAGCTGGCTTTGGTTCTATATCAAGAATCTCGGACTCATTTTCATTCTGATGCCTGTTGCGCTGCTTTCCGAAAAAAAGCAGAACAGACTGTTCTACTACGGAACACTCGTTATATGGCTGCTGTGTGAAGTGCTGATTTTCCAGCCCAACCCGTACGACAACAACAAGCTGCTTTTCGTTTGGTTCGCATTTACCTGCGGCATAGTTGCGAATTATCTCATAACAACATTTGCACGGCCCGTTACAAGACTGGAGCGCGGGAAACGCCGCGTGCTGCGCGGCAAGACCGCCGGTCGCTATCTGCTGCTTGCAATGATGCTTATTGCAATGCTGCTTTCCGGCAGCTTGACGCTGGTGCGCGAATACATCTCGGGCGATCACATTGCATTCGCCGCGGATGCGGACGGGAAGAGGAGCCTGCAATACATTGAAAGCGGCTACGAGGTTGTGCCGGCGGCGCAGGTTGAGCTTGCGGAATGGATAAACACAAATACCGACGAACCCATTGCGGCGGATGCAACCTTCCTGACCGAAAGCAACCATAATAATGCAGTTGCAATGCTCACGGGACGCAACATTTTCTGCGGCTCGGGCTCGTTCCTTGAATACCACGGCGTTAACTATCGCCCGCGCAAAGAGCTTATAAAGCCCATGTATGAACAGCCCGAAACTTGCCTGCTTCGGTATGCGGCGGAATACGATATTGACTATGTGCTTGTGGGAACACGGGAGCGCGGAAGCTATGCGGTTGACACGGAATGGTTCAATGCAAATCTTCGGGTCGTGTACCGCAATGCGCAGCTGACGGTCTACAAGATTGCGAAATAACAAGGCAAAAGTCCCGTGTTGAACTTTTTCGATGCGGGATGAAAGGAAAACAATAAAAAGAAAACCGTGCGGCAGCGAAATGATTCAAGCCGCACGGTTTTTAAGTTCGGATTCTTTTAAATTCAGATTATTATACCTATGCTGCTCCGTTTCGGCATTGATGACGTGAGCAAAAAAAGTGCCGAAGGGGCAAAATGGTTTTAAATCAATGCCCGTCAACCATTCTCAGGAAAAAGTAGATGCGTCCGCCGAGGTTGGATTCCCAATGCTGATCGGCGCAGGTAAGAACGGTCAGAAAACGGTCGTTCGGAGTGACATGAATCGAATAATCAAGCTCGGTTCGCGCCTGCTGATAGGTTATCCATTCGGAAATCTGTTCGGATGTCATGCTCTCCATGGTTTGCGGATAATTGCAGTTATAGTACTGGGAAGATTGCTCGGCAGAAGCAGGCTTTTCTTCATACATTGCAAAAACTTCCCAAGTATGCGTTTCGCCGAAAAGGTTGAGCGTCCATAATCTGTTTTTGAATTCACCGTAAGTCGGTGCGTACTCATCCTGAATCTTGTGCAATTGATGCAGCATTATGCCTGCGCGGCGCAGATTATGACCAGAAATCACCATGTTTTGCGAGGGATAGCCGTAATAAAGATAAATTGATCCGCGCGAGGATGAGTTGCCGCGTGCATCATGGTAATGATAATAAAAATTCGAACCGAACATCACGGGTGCGTCAATATTCGTACCGTCAAGTTTGATATAGCCGACGGTATCGGCATTTGTTCGCTCCGCATTTGCGATCTGTTCGGAATAGCGAAAACTTTTCGCATATTGATCGATTACGGTGTAATTCGAAAGATGACAGCGAAGCTGTTCGACATCTGCCGCATCAACGGAATTCGGCTTTGCGGCATCGCGCAGTATATTTGCCGCCTGAAGCTGAACGGGATCGAGCTGAACATTGCCGCTGAGGTAAGCGGAGAGAAGATCTGCATCGGCGGCGGTTATGCTCCCGTCCATGTTTATATCGCCGAGGATGACCGCTGTGCCGCGGTTTCCGTTTTCAAGCGCATATTCATCTCCCGTACGAATTAACGGATTTGCATCCGGTGCAAGCCCGAGTACAAAACCGCCGTCCGCAAGATAAGGGCGCAGCCGCCATGAAGCGGTTTCACCTTCGCAAAAGTCGTTGCTTCCGAATGCGTGGACAGTGCCGTCATCCGACAGCACGAGCGCGTGCCCGAAAGCACAGGCAAAATCCACAACGTTTGCATCATCTTCCGTGAAGGCCTCGGATATGCGCTCTCCGTCCGTGTCGGCAAGTTCACAATCCGTATGCAGTCGTCCCGCATAGTCAACGTAGGCAAAACAATTATTGCCCGCAAAGGCATATTTGCAGTCCGCCGCACCAAAAAGCACCGAAGTCGAGGCATTTGCCGCATTGCTTGCGCAAAGATACAGCCCGCCTTCCGTCCGTGCAGCAAGATTACTGCCGCATGCGGCAATTGATGTCAGGCTGTGCCCGGAAAAGACAGAAAGCTCGGGCGAATTGCCGCGGGAATGTATCTTTCCGCTTGCTTCAACCGCAATGAAAAAATCGCTGCCCGCTGCGATAAGGCGGATATTATTCAAATCACCGGTGTTGAGCATTTCGCTGTAGAGCTGAGCTTCGGCGTCGGATGCCGCTGCGGATTCGGTTCGCGCACCGATGGCAATGACTCTTCCGTCGCCGGAAAGTGCATACACAATTTCGCTGCTGCAGCAAACGGCGGTTATGTCGTTAAGCTTTGCCGATTCCTGTCGAAGCGCATCACTTCCGGAACAGAGCAATCGGCCTTCATTTGTCAGTCCGACGGTAAAGGCAGGCGCGGCGGCAATTGCCTTGACATCGCGCCAATCATAGCAATAAGCCTGTCCGTTATTGTAACCGATATATGACATGAGCCCGACGGAGGACAGTCCGAACGAAAGGCCGTCTCCTGCCGCGACTGCACCGCACGGTACGGACGGAAGCTCGCTCGGCACGGGAAGAAGTGCGGGTGTTTCAGGCGTCACCGAAGGTGTTTCGGAGGCGGGCACAGCAGGGGGCTCGGGCGGGACGGGGTTCGACTCTTTTTTTAAAGACAGGCAGACGATAAGCGCAGCGGCAAGAAGAATTGCGCCTGCCGCAATCAATATGCCGCGTCGTCCGATTTTTTTCACAAACCCACCTGCGGGGACAATGTTTCGGTGATTCGTATCTTTTTTTATTTTTTTCATGTAAGTTCCTCAGTTTTTATTGGATTGCACCCAAACTCAAATTGTTCAAAACCAATCCCAAATCGTGCAGGACGGCATCAAAAATGCGAACTGCGCTTTTTTTCGACTGCTGCGGCATAACGCACGGCATCGCGCACGGCCTCGAAAGGTGAGTCGGCTGCTGCAAATATCTCATCGCGTAAAGACAAAAAGAGCTCTGCATCATTTGCGGCAAAGGCAATTGCTTCTGCGGTCAGCTTTCCGTTGCCGGTAAAATTTCGCCCGACAAGGCTTCGTGCCTGCGCAGCGTCACCGATGATGAGCCGTTTGAGATTAAAAACATCGTTCAAATTGATTTCGTCACCGTTTGCCGCACGAAAACTCTCCGTATCGGCGGGCGGAATTTTCGCGTTGCGCGGGCAGGCATATTGGCAAATTTCACATCCGATAAAAGTTTTCTGCATGGCGCGAACGCTGTCCGGATGCTGCGCGGTTTCCATTTGCAGCCGCATACAGCGTTCGGTCGTCAATCCGTTTTCGGATATTGCACCGGTGGGGCACGCTTTCATGCAGAGGGAGCAATTGCCGCATTCGCTTTGCCGAGTGTTCAACGAGGGAAGGACGGTCAGCAATTCGGAAAGTGTTTCGGGCGGAATTTCCCGAACCGCAAACGTAAGAAGAACGATCCGCGTTCCGAATTCGGGCAGTGCAATCAATGAGTTGCGGCATTTAATGCCGATGCCTTCCGCTTCAAGCTGCATTTTGACGGGAATATCGGTTTTTTCGACGTGAATTCCCGCAGCGGTCAGGGCTTCCGCCAGTTTTTTTGCACTGTGATAAGCGCGGTTGGATGCAATGTAGTATGCAGGTATACGTTCGTCAGCCGTAAACGGCGCATAGGGGTACACAAGCACCGCAATGCTGTTTGCCCGTGGATATGCTGTCGGAGCATCGGCGGTAAGATTGAACCGATTGCGGCCGAGGTCAAATTTGCGCGGCGTTGTAAAAAACACCTGTAAGAATCCGTAATCGGCGGCTGTCGTTCGGAAAACAGTCCGCAAATCGCAGGGGGAAACAGCGTGGGGAGTGGGTGCTGACTGCATACGGTGCGCTCCTTTCTGTTCGATTTAATCCGTTTTGCGGTCGGTTCAATATGCGGACGGATTCCTCTTTCGTCCGTAAATTGCAGCAGTCAAACGCGCAGACGGGCGGATGAAGAATATATGTCAATTGTACCATACGATACCAATATCGGCAAGAGGGAACGGAAAACGAAGAATGAAACAGAAAGCGAAACCTGTTCAAATTGAACATAATAATATATTTAACGGAAAACGGCAAAAGCGCGGGATAATCGGGTCATTTCACGATAACACAAGTGAAAGAAAAAATAAGGAGATACAACCATGGACACGAAAGAAATCAATGCAGCCGTTAAATGCGCAGTGGAAACAACGCAGCAGCCGCCCTCTTTTTTCATTCACGGTTCATCCGTGTTTGCACTGGAAACCGAGGCAGTTAAAACCGCAGAGACGCTGAAAAGATGCGAAAACATGTTTTTTCGCGGAATCGTTAAGTATTTTTCAATCAAAATGCCCTATTTTCGGATATGGCAGGTTCGGAAAAATTCCTTGCGCGGCTTGACGAAAGCATGAACACAGCGGCGGACTTTTACAGCGAGTTCAAAGGTGTTGTGATAATTGAACTTTCGGAGGAATGGGCAAAGAAAGGCATCAACAATGCATTCTCATGCCTGCCGGGCTATATCGGAATGCATAAATGCATTTCGTACATTGTCATTATTGAAGCGGAAAAAGAGTCGGCATCGATTGACGATATGAGGAGAGCTTTGAACGGAAGCACGATTTGGATCGATATACGCATGAAAACGGCGGAAATAGGGCAGTGCATAAATCTTTTCTTCAAAACGGCGAAGGAAGTCGGAATGACCGTTTCGGATGCCGCTTCAAAAGAGCTTAAAAAAACACTTGAAAATGCCGATGTTTCCGTTTTGCCGCTTGATCAGGTTGTTCTTCGAACGGTGCAGCAAATAAAGCTGAACAAACAAGTCAAGAACGCCAACCCTGTTATTGAAGCGGGCGATTTGGATATAATGCCTCAAAAAAGGACGTGTGAAAGGCGAGGCCGCATCGGATTTTCTGCAAAGGAATAAGGAGGAACACAATATGCTGAGTGATGGATTGAAGTATCAGGATTCAAGGATGGCGACTTGCGAAGAGATGAAGCAGGATCTTGCGCCGTTCGCATTGCATGATGCGGCTGCAAAGTCCAAGGGCGGGCCGGTGCTGCTGCGCGACGGCGACACGGTTTATACGGATCCGAGTGATTCGCATTCGCTGATAGTCGGGGATACGGGTTCAATGAAGACGCTGCGATTCGTGCTTCCTCTCATTTATTCCTGTGCGGCGGCGGATGAATCAATGGTTATTGTTGACCCGAAGGGCGAGCTTGCGCGGAAATCCGAAAGTTTTCTTTCCGCGAAGGGCTATAAAACAGTTATCATCAACATGAGGGATCCGCAGCGTTCGCCCGACACATGGAACCCGATGGGGGTTATAGAGAGGGCGTACAAAAGCGGGGAAGAGGGGCAGCAAAAGGCCGTTTTGCAGCTTAATGATATGCTGAACGACATTTTCTTTCGAAGAGTCGATACAAAGGATCCCTATTGGAACGAGTCCGCAGGGCAGCTTGCTCTGGGCATATGCCTGCTGCTTCTTGCATTGGGCGAAAAGCTGAACATGAAGAATCTGCTGAAATGGCGATATGAAAAGCTTGCCGACGGAACGCTTGATAAATGCTTCCGAAATTTGCCGACGGACGGCGAGATCTACCAAAACCTTGCGGGTTATTTGGGTATGACGGCCGAGAACACAAAGTCCTGCATAAGGTCAACCTTTGATCAGCTTGTGCGCGTGTTCAAGTCCGCACCTGCACTGACTGAGATGCTGAATGATACGTCATTTGATATTGAACGGATTGGGGAGGCAAAAGCGGCGGTTTTTGTCGTCATCCCGGATGAAAAAACAACCTTTCATTTTCTGGCGACGCTCTTTATCAGCCAGTGTTACACAACCTTGCTTGAAACAGCGGAAAGGCACGGCGGGTCGCTGCCGCGAAGGACGAATATCATCCTTGAGGAGTTTTGCAACCTGCCCGCGCTCGGCGATATCGTTCCGATGATCACGGCGGCAAGGAGCCGCAATATCCGGCTGCACATGGTCATTCAGTCGTACGGACAGCTTGTTGAAAAGTACGGCGAAAATGTAAGCCGCGCCATTCTCGACAATTGCGGAAACATGATCTATCTTCACACGCGGGAAATGGATTTTTTGACGTATATCAGCAGACTTGCGGGGAACAACGAGTACGGAAGGCCGCTGATTTCAACATCACGTCTGCAAAGGCTGCAAAAAAACGAAACCATTATCTTCCACGGCAGATGCTGCCCGTATCTTGCAGAGGATGTTCCGCTGATTTTTGATTATCCGATAAAATTGGGGACGGAGCTGCGCTCTGCGCCGCAAAAACCGAAGAAAGAAAAAAAGCGCAGGCGAATCGGGGATGTATTGAAGCCGCCCGAACTGAGCGGAGACACCGATGTATGGGACTGATCGAAAAAGCGGTGCAGCGGATATTGAAAATATATTAACCGTTGCTGCCGGGAAAAAGCAATTTTTCCCGATAAATAAAGTGTAAGGGAAAAACGAATGCACATGCGTTTGATGCGCGGACGGCTGATGCCGAAACGTGCAGCGCATGAGCGTTTGAAACACTCCCGAACGGATAAGCAGGTTTTCTTCCCGCGGGCGATAAAAATATATCATTGAAAACCGTGGGAAAAACAAAAATGCCCGATAAAGTAAATGAAGAGTGAGCAGAACTGAAAACTCACTAAAAACACAGAAACCGAAAGGAGAAAACTAAAATGGCAAGAACAGGACAAGCTTATTCAACAGCAATTGCGGACAGCATCAACGCCTTCCTTAAGGAGGACGAATGGCGTTTCGACTTTGACAGCGAGCGCGGCAGGTTCATTTTCAACCTCGGCCTGAGCTGCAAGCTCAAATCGGTTCGGTACATTGTTGATGTGCGCGAGAAAGACTATCTTATCTACGTTTTTTCACCTCTGGGCCCGGATAAAGGCGATGCCGCAACGATGAAACGCACGGCGGAGTTCCTGACACGAGCGAACTACGGACTTGTTTTCGGCAACTTCGAAATGGACATGCACGACGGCGAAATTCGCTACAAAACCTTCGTTCCGTGCGGCGGAGAAGCCCCTTGTGCCGATGTTATTCGCCGCAGCATATATGTGCCGGCAATGATGCTTGACAGGTACGGCGACGGCTTGCTGAAGGTGCTGTATTCGGACATTGACCCCGAAAAAGCTTGCAGCATGTGTGAAAATGACCTGAGCGACAGCGCGGACGACGACACCGAAGAATCGGACAGCACGAACGACAGTACGGCAGACATTCTGTCGAGGCTTTCGGCACATTTTTCAAGCGATACAAGCGATACAGAGGATGAATAATCCGTTTCGAACAGAACTTTTATCAGCGTCGCCTTAAAATAATGCCTGCAACGATACCGAGCAGCGCAATGCCGGCGCAGATAAGCACAAGCGTCCCGAAACTTGTCGTTTTGGCGGAGCTTGCTCCTTCCGCAAATGCCGTTGCACAGCACAGCGCGGAAATGACGGCCGCAAAGCAGCCGATGAATGAAAAGAAATTGCGTTTCCTCATGTTTGTTTCTCTCCTTGTACTCCCAACCCGCATGTTCAACTTCATTCATCGTCTGCGAGCGGCAATTAACAGATTCAGCTTTGCTGAAAGCAGAACCCGAGCTTAAACAGCTTCATATGCATTATAACACTTAACCGACACATAATCCACAGCAAGTTTAATAAACACTTCAAACAGCATACCGATTCAAAGTTCATATCAGCCGATGCCCCCTTGCCGAATGCGCAGGGGGTATTTTTATGTAATCGTCCGGCAGGAAATAGTTGTTGACAGGAAATACGCCTGCGTATTATATATTTATTTGATTTGTTGAACAGCGGTTGACTTTTTAATAAAATTTTTATATTATTGACCTGCACATGCAGCGCGCGGGTTCGATACGCGCTGATGAATGTGTGGGGGAATTTCATAAAACAGACTGCATCTTTTTGCGGTCGGTATGTGCCGACTGCAAATCAGGTGTTTTTTGTGTATCGAATTATGAAATATGAAAGGGACTTGCGGGACTCCGTAAGTCAACGGTTCTTAATGTCATGAACGAATTTGTCCTCACTTGCTGTTCAACTGCAGACCTTCCCAAGGAACGATTCGAACAGCTCAAAGTTTCCTATGTTTGCTTCAACTACACGATTGACGGAGTTACGTATCCGGATGATCTCGGGCAGAGCATCCCGTTCGATGAGTTTTACCGCCGCATGGCGGAAGGCGCAATGACGTCCACTTCGCAGGTGAACATGGATCAGTATTTGCAATTTTTTGAACCCTTCCTTGCAGAAGGAAAGGATGTTCTGCATGTTACTCTGTCCTCCGGAATTTCGGGTTCGTTTAATTCCGCATGCGCGGCAGCACAGGTTTTGCGCGAAAAATATCCCGAAAGAAAGCTTTATGTCGTCGATTCTCTCGGTGCATCATCGGGGTACGGACTTATAATCGATAAGATGGCGGAGCTTCGCGATTCCGGCATGAATATAGACGCGCTTCATGACTGGGTGGAGGAACACAAGCTTAACATGCATCATTGGTTCTTCTCAACCGACTTGACATATTATGTGCGCGGGGGAAGAATTTCGAAATCCGCCGGGTTTATCGGCTCGATTCTGCATATTTGCCCGCTGCTGAACTGCGATGATTTGGGCAGGCTCACTCCGCGCGCCAAGATACGCACGAAAAAGCGCGCAATTAACGAAATCGTTCAAAAAATGGTCGAGAATGCGGAGAACGGACTTGATTATTCCGAAAAGTGCTTCATTTGCAATTCAGCTTGCTATGACGATGCACGTGCGGTTGCGGATCTTGTTGAAGCGACTTTCCCGAAGCTTAACGGCAAGGTGCTGATAACTTCAATCGGAACAACCATCGGAAGCCATACGGGGCCCGGAACCGTTGCGCTGTTTTTCTGGGGAAAGAAGCGCGTTGACTGAATTTGATAACGGCTTTTAAAACAAAACGCATTGCCGCAAACAGGGGCAATGCGTTTTATCTTTTTCGTCAATAATTTTATGCAGCAAAAAATGCGTTATGCACAAGGGCTTCGACTTTTATGACAGGAGCAGCTCCTTCACGCGAACTGCGGCTGCCACGTTGAATTCACATCTTGTATCCACCTGGTAATCAACGCATGCGCTTCGGATTATTTCGGGCGCTGCGTCAACGTTTTCGGCAGCAAGCAAAGCCGTTACAATACGAACGAATTCGTTAAGCTGCAAAACGGGCAGGTCAACGACTACTTCAAAAAGACTCGGGAGCACGGGTGATTTTGAACAGGCCGCAAGCAAAACATTCATCGGCAGCAAAGGTTCTGTCACCGTTTCGCATGTATCCTCCCGCAGCTCATCGCAGAGGAGCATGAATTTGAGCGGCTGACAACGCAATTTTGCAAGCAAATCAATGCAATTCAGGCTGCCGTTGAGTGTGTAAACAAGGCGGAGCTGGGGCAATTCGTCCGTCAGCTCAAGCATCATGGTCGTTTTGCCCATTCCCTGCTGCCCGCAAAGAAGCATCGGATGTGCGCTTTCGTCCCGCATAAATGCAATCGCATTGTTCAACAGTATACGGTATTCCGCGTCCATCAGCGGAACAAAATCGCCCGCCCGCAGCTCGTGAAGCGGTTTCAGCGCACCGTCAAAGATGAAGTTTCGGTATTTGAGGAAGATTCCGCTTCCGTACGAAGAGTGAAAATTCCAAAGGTCGTTCACAAGCTCGGACCAATCATCAGATTCGAGAAAACGCCGATACATGCCTTCAAGAGCAACGTCCGCATAATAACTGTCGCGAATGCCGAACTCACCGTATTGCCACACGGGCGGCGGGAATTCGGTTTTTGCAGGCGGCTGTTTGGATTTGAATTCACGGGGCATGGGTGCAACGGGGGCGCCGCCCCACGCAGCGGAGGCAATCACGGAGGCGGCATCCTTTGAATTCTTTTTTTGCTTTTGTTCCGTGCAATTGCAAATTATGGAGTGCAAAACGTTTTCATCTGCCTCCGAAAGAGTTTTCAGCGCGGAAAGCTCAAGCTGCATTGCGTGAATGACGGCATCGTCCGCCTTTCCGGAAGCAGCGGCACATGAAAACACGTTGTCGGTCAGCAACACCGTATCAAGAATGTAATCGTGCCAGATATTGCCGCTTACTCTGCGTGCGCCGCAGCAAACAAGCTCCGAAGTCAAAGCGGAAAGTGCGTCCGCAGCGTTTTGCACGTTGCCGACATCGGCAAAGCGAAGAAGCTCGAAAAGTTTTCCGAGGGGACGAGTGAGCAGTTCGTTTCGGAAAATTGCAAGCCGGGCAATTGCAGCGGACAGCGTGCGAATGTTTTCCTCAGTTTGTGTGCAATCCATTTTTTGCTGCCTTTCTGTAAAAAATGAAGCGTTTGCGCCGCAGACTTACCAAGCGATAAGGTGCAGAATATTTTGATCGAGCACGATGAAAGCTCCGAGAATCGCCGTGTAAATCGCAAAACCCCAGAGTGAATGCTTTGTGATGAGTTTTATCATGAAACGCACCGCAAAATAGCCCGAAACGGCGGCAGCGGCAACGCCGAGCACGACCGAAAGCCAGTTTATGTTTGCTGCGCCTGCGCTGACCGCACCGGGAATTTCAAGCACCGCACCGCCGAGAATTGCAGGAATTGAAAGCAGAAAACTGAATTCCGCAGCGTCTTCTTTTTTCATGCTGCAAAGCGTTGCGCCCGTGATGGTTGAACCCGATCTTGAAATGCCGGGCAGGATGGCAACGCCTTGAACAAAACCGATAAACACCGCATGATACCACTTCATTGAAGGAACGGTAAGTTTGCATTCGACTTTCTGACGTATAAAATCGCAGAGCACAAGCAGCGCCGCCGTGAAAAGGAAACAGAAGCCGAGCAGACTGCCTTCGTTCGCCGCATCAATGATATCTTTGAATACGAGTGCCATAACCGCGGTTACGAGTGTCGCAACGATCATCCAGATCCAATACTTTGCCTGCTTTACCGGGTGGAGCAGCATTTCAATGATGCGTTTGCGGTAAACAACAAGCACCGCTGCCAAAGTGCCGAGATGCAGCATGACGGTGAAGAAAAGTCCGCCGTCCGATATGCCGAAGATTTTTTGAAGCAGCAGAAGATGACCGCTGCTTGAAATCGGAAGAAATTCGCAAAGTCCCTGAACAAGGCCCAGGATAATGGCAATAAAAGCGTTCATTTTTTGTTCGCCCCCGAACAGCGGAGGCTCTCCCTTCAACTTTGTTTGCAGACCCACAAAACCTGTCGAATTGCCGAATCGGAAAAAACGGCTTAATCAACACAGGCTGCAATGAAATTATATTTATTATTTTCGAAACGATTCGATTTACGGCGAAAAAAGGTTGAATCTTCATCCTTTTTCGCGAAAATAAGCTTAAACCGGCGTTTTCTTCGGAAGGCTGTCAATCTGACAGGAACTCCCGATTTTTATGTTTGACGGTTGAAAACCGTGAAATCAATAATAGCGGGGTCCGGAATTCCATCCGTTGTCAAGCACGTTGTCAAACGCAAGAATAAGACCGGCGTACACGAAAATCATAAGAAGGGTCAGAACTGCACCGATTGCAATTCCCGCAATTGCAAGGCCGCGTCCTTTTTCCGAACGTTTATTGCATTGACAAAGTCCGACAATGGACAGAATAAGTCCCACGATGCCGGGCAGGCCGAAAAGAAGGATGTTAGAGATAATTGCAGCGCAGGAAAGCGAGAAGCCTGCAATGCTGAGTCCGTTATAATTTGCGGAAGGCGCGCACGGCGTGCAGTCCTGCTGCGGCGGGGTGTAGTTGAATTGATTATACCACGACTGCTGCGAATTCTGCTGCGAATTCTGCTGTGAGTCCTGCTGAAAATCCTGCTGCGAATTCTGCTGCGAGTCCTGCTGAAAATCCTGCTGCGAATTCTGCTGCGAATTCTGCTGCGAATTCTGCTGAAAATCCTGCTGCGAACCCTGCTGCGAATTCTGCTGTGAATCCTGCTGAAAATCCTGCTGAGCAGAACTTTGATCATTGCCTTGGGTGAAGCTGTTCAACTGAGCACCGCAGTTGGGGCAGAACGATGCGTTTGCATCAAGGATGTGGTTTCCGCAATTTGGGCAAAACATTTTTTGTTCCTCCGTGTTTGAATTGAATTCGAGTCACATGCAATGTGATTTAAATTCAATAATATTATACAGCACACACAGGGGATTTTCAAGGGGGCGGGGCATTTGTGCAAATGAAAGGGGCTTTTAAACGAACCCCGTTTCGACGCAGCCTCTTGACAACCGTATATTACGGATTTAGAATATCCCTGCGGGGTAACCGCAGTTTCCGAAATCGCAATTTTTCGGACAAAAGGAACATCGGCTTCCGCTTTTGCTGACAAAATTTTTGGGAGGATTTTGCGGTATCGCGGGGGCATTGCTGCTGACGGAAAAAGCAGAGCGGCGGAGAAAAGATCAACATTCCTGAATCGGCAATTAATCTGTTGTCGAAGGCAAAACACACATTAAGTAGCGTTTGAATTTTTCGCTTGAAGAATGGCTTTTGCTTTTTCATACTTTGCCCGCCGTGCGGCAAGCTGCTCCGCATCGATTTCGGAACAGCCCGCATAACGTGTTTCGTCCGAATTATGCGCAATGTCCGCAAGTTTGACGCGGACTGCTGTCGGATTGCTGCGGATTGCCCGGATGTAATCGAAATAGTCAATGCCGTCTTTATGCGTCAGCAGTTTTAACACATCGATAACAGCCGACGGAAATTCGGATTCAAGTTCAGAGAGTGTTATGTCCGTGTCCTCTGCAACGTCGTGAAGAAGTGCTGCACAGACCGAAATTTCATCGGGCATTTGTTCCGCAAGATGAATGGGGTGAAAAATATAAGGCACGCCGCATTTGTCAACCTGCCCGGCATGGGCAGCGTATGCAGTACGCATTGCCTTATTGGTGAGGAGGGTGTAAATCACGGTTCAAACGATCCTTTCGGATTTCAGTGTAAATCAGCATATTCAAGCTGAACATGAGTGCAAAAACACAAAAAACTCTCGAAACCTCTCGAAACCTTCGAGAGTTTGGAGCGGGAAACGGGGCTCGAACCCGCCACCTCCGCCTTGGCAAGGCGGCGCTCTACCAAATGAGCTATTCCCGCATATGTGATTGAAATTCAGAAAAATGGAGCGGGTAATGGGACTCGAACCCACTATCTCAGCTTGGAAGGCTAATGTGTTACCATTACACTATACCCGCATCCTTTGCCGCAACTCCGAAAGGTTGGAGCGGGAAACGGGGCTCGAACCCGCCACCTCCGCCTTGGCAAGGCGGCGCTCTACCAAATGAGCTATTCCCGCATATTAAAATCAACCTTAAAGTGGTGCGGGCGAAGAGACTCGAACTCATACACCCTGCGGCACCGGAACCTAAATCCGGCGCGTCTGCCAATTCCGCCACGCCCGCTGATGCCCTCTGCAATGCAATGTCTCATTTAAATTGATAAATGAAACAAAAACCGAATGCAAAGATTGGTGACCCGTCGGAGATTCGAACTCCGGACACCTTGATTAAAAGTCAAGTGCTCTACCGACTGAGCTAACGGGTCAAATCTGGCTGGGGTGGCAGGATTTGAACCTACGGTGCGGGAGTCAAAGTCCCGTGCCTTAACCTCTTGGCGACACCCCAATGATAATCCCAGGGGTTTTGATGAAAATGGGGTGAGTGGTGGGGCTCGAACCCACGACCTCCAGAGCCACAATCTGGCGCTCTAGCCAACTGAACTACACCCACCATATT